>Ga0209374_1000225_pt1 | contig 67047 bp, 69 predicted proteins | sample SaaInlLV_DNA_10m_FD_184683 | JGI IMG/M metagenome (GOLD analysis project Ga0209374, IMG submission 184683) | Marine microbial communities from expanding oxygen minimum zones in the Saanich Inlet - SI075_LV_DNA_10m (SPAdes) (version 2) | ecosystem: Environmental > Aquatic > Marine > Unclassified ... | reverse complement strand
CCAGATTTCTCTGATAGAGAGGTATATTGTTGTGGGCCAGAACCATATATGCAAAATGCAAAAAAGATTTTAGAATTGAGCGATTTTGATATGTCTGCTTATCATCAAGAGAGCTTTGATATTGAGAGTTCTACTGCTCAAAGTAATATGGCAGTTCATCTGGAATTGCCAGAACATAAAGTTCCAAATAGTGGAATAAATGAATATAATGTCACCCTGTCGAAGAGTGGTAAGGTTGTCTCTTGTGGCAGTAATTCGAGTATATTGGTTTCAATCCAAAAACAAGGCATTACAGTTCCTTTTGCCTGCTCTATGGGGCTATGTGGAACATGTCGTACCAAGATGATAGAGGGTACAGTTGAGATGGATGCTCAGGGTGGGCTTTTAAAGTCCCATGAGGAAGAGGGGTACATACTTACTTGTTGTTCTTACCCCACAAGTGATGTAGTTCTTGATTTATAGTTTTATTGTTTAAGCTTAAATTATTATGCAAAAAAAATATTCTTGGTATTCGCTATTAAAGGCTGGATTGGGCAATCAAGAATGGGATCAAGCAATCCCATTAGTAAAACCTAAATCTAAGTACGATGTTATTATCATTGGTGGTGGTGGCCATGGACTAGCTACAGCTTATTATTTAGCTAAAGAGTGCGGCATTACAAATGTTGCAGTTCTTGAAAAAGGCTATATTGGTGGTGGAAATACTGGCAGAAATACCACTATTATTCGTTCAAACTATTTAAGGGACGAGGCTTCTAGTCTTTATGAGCACTCCATGAGACTTTGGGAAGGGCTTAGTGAGGATCTAAATTTCAATGTTATGTTTAGTCAGAGAGGAGTATACAACCTTGGACACACTCTGCAAGATATGAGAGATATTGAGCGAAGAGTAAATGCTAATGTGCTCAATGGTGTTGATGCCGTTGTTGTTGACCACAAGGAGATAAAAGAACAAATTCCAATTATTAATACTTCTAAAAATGCAAGATACCCAATTATGGGAGCATCTTTCCAGGCACGTGCTGGCGTTGCTCGGCATGATGGTGTTGCTTGGGGCTTTGCCAGGGCCGCTTCAAATCTTGGAGTTGACATTATACAAAATTGTGAGGTTATTGACATCGAGGTTGAAGAAGGCAAAGTCAAAGGCGTTAAGACAACACTGGGTGATATTATGGCAGATCGAGTTGGCTGCGTAAGTGCAGGGCACTCTTCAGTTGTTGCAAAAATGGCAGGATTAAGGCTGCCAGTTGAAAGCCACCCTCTTCAAGCATTTGTGTCTGAAGCTATGAAACCAATTCTTCATACGGTAGTAATGTCTAACGCTGTTCATGGTTACGTAAGCCAGAGTGATAAGGGAGATTTAGTTATTGGAGCTGGTATTGATGGTTACAACTCATATGCTCAAAGAGGTAGTGCAAAGATAGTAGAGCATTGCGCTGCTGCAATACTTGAATTGTTTCCAATTTTTTCGAGAGTACGTATGAACCGTCAATGGGGAGGCATAGTTGATGTTTGCCCTGATGCTTGTCCTGTAATTAGTCCAACAAAAGTTGAAGGGCTTTACTTTAACTGTGGCTGGGGAACTGGAGGCTTTAAAGCGACTCCAGGCTCTGGAAATGTTTTTGCTCACACCATTGCTCAAGATAAGCAACATGAGTTAGCAGTTCCATTTCATATTGATCGTTTTACAAGTGGAGCTCTTATTGACGAGCATGGTGCAGCAGGAGTTGCGCATTAGTTATATATAAAGGTAATATTATGTTTTTGATAGTTTGTCCATATTGTAAAGAATCGAGAGATCAAAATGAATTTTCTCCTGCTGGAGAGGCTTTTATTGCAAGACCTCAGAACCCTGAAGAGCTTAGTGATGATGAGTGGTCTGATTATGTATTTTATCGCACTAATCACAAAGGAGATCACTGGGAGCAGTGGGTCCATACTAATGGATGTCGTAAATATTTCTTAGTTAAAAGATCTACGATTAGCCATGAAATTCTTGAGGTTGCGGCTTTTGGAGAGGTAACGAGCGAGAATCCATCATGAGATTAAAGAATCATAAGAGTGACTTTATAGATCAATCTGAAGCTCTAAGCTTTATATTTAATAACAAATCCTATAAGGGTTATAAGGGCGATACCTTGGCGTCTGCATTAATAGCAAATGATGTTCTATTCTTTGCTAGGAGCTTTAAATATGGACGTAAGCGTGGCCTAATGGGTTCAGGTGTTGAAGAGCCTAACGCACTTGTTTCACTAGAAATTGGTGGGCGCTATACGCCTAATTTGAAGGCAACTGAAGTTATGCTTTATGATGGCTTAAGTGCTGTGAGCTCTAGTAATCCAAATTCAATTGATTTTCGCGCTTTAATTAAACCATTACATCGATTTATGCCAGCAGGTTTTTATTATAAAACCTTTATAAAGCAAAAGGTTTGGGCAATGGTTGAAGACAGTCTAAGATCAATTGCAGGCTTTTCAAAAGCCCCTACTGAAAAAGATGAGGATGTTTATGATCATATTTTCCATCATACTGAGGTCCTTGTTGTTGGAGGTGGCGTAGCAGGAATAACAGCTGCATTAGAAGTTCTCAATAACTCTAAAACAACAAGGGTTATTTTGGTTGATGAGCGAGCGCATTTAGGCGGGGAATTATTTAATGAATTTCAAAGTGATGATACTGCCATTAGTTGGCATCATGATAATCTTAGCAAGTTACTGGAATTTAAAAATGTAGCCAATAGTCGTTTGAAAATATTCTCCCGATCAACAGCCTATGCTTGGTATGACCATAACTATATAGAGGTATTGCAAACTAATGCTACTGGTGAGTCATTGATATCAGGAGTCACACAAGCTGCTAGGAAAGTGCTGCATAAGATAAGAGCTAAAGAAGTTATATTGGCAACTGGAGCTCATGAGCGCCCTATGTTATTTGAAACGAATGATTTAGCAAATATAATGTTGAGTCAGTCTGTTAGGCGTTACCTTAATGAATTTGGTGTAATCTCAGGCAAAGATGTTGTTTTGTATGGAAATAATGACAGCATCTATAGCACAGCAATTGACATCAAAAATAATGCGATTAACTGTAAGGTCATTGATATTAGACCGTCTGGCGGTGAGAGTGAAACTGTTTTAAAGGCAAAAAAATTAGGTATCGAAGTTCTCCAAGGTTATGCTGTGCTAAAAGCACATGGAACAAACCTAGTAAAAGGTATCGAGATTTCTTCGGTTGAAATGCAAGGCAAGAAGTGGAGGCTCACAGGTCCTTCAAAAAGATTAAATTGTGACTTATTGGCATCATCAGGTGGCTTTAATCCTGTGGTCCACCTTGACTGTCATTGCGGCGCAAAAACTTTTTTTGATGAAGATTCTCAAGCTTTTTTGCCACAAAAGGTGCGAAAAAATAGACAAGTGTGTGGCTCAATTAGTGCCATTGGATTTTGGAAGGATGTTGTAATTGATGCAAAAAATAAAGCTCAATTGATACTTTTATCTTTGGGCGAAATTAAGAAATCTACCCAAGATAGCATGAGCAAAAATTATTTAGATTACTACAATGCTAGTCAATTTTTTGTGCCAATAGAAATTCTGAATAGGCCAAAAGTGTTTATTGATATGCAAAATGACGTAACTACTTTAGACGTTGCTCTGGCAATTAGGGAGGGGTATCGTTCGATTGAACATATTAAGCGTTACACTGCGATGGGATTTGGAACTGATCAAGGTAAAACTGGCAATATCAACGGTATTGCTGTTGCAGCCCAGTTTCTAGATGTTCCTTTGTCTGAAGTTGGAACAACTACATTTCGCCCAGCCTATACTGGAGTTGATTTTGGCGCTATGGCAGGCCGGGAAGTGGGAGGTTTTTTTGATCCCCAAAGGTATACAACAATTCATGACTCTCATTTAGAAAGTGGAGCAGAGTTCGAGGTCGTAGGCCAGTGGTACCGACCTTGGTATTATCCAAAGAGTGGAGAAGATATTCATCAAGCAGTTAATAGAGAGTGTCTTGCCGTTAGAACTTCACTAGGAATGATGGATGCATCAACTCTTGGAAAAATTGATGTTCAAGGGAAAGATTCTAGAGAATTTTTATCCAGAGTTTATACCAATGCTTGGATGAAACTTGCTCCAGGAAGCTGTCGTTATGGACTTATGTGTAATGAGAAAGGAATGATCATTGATGACGGAGTTTCAACCTGCATCAATGATAATCACTTTATTATGACTACTACAACTGGTGGTGCTGCAAGCGTTTACTCTGCTCTAGAGATGTGGTTACAAACCGAGTGGAGTGACTTAGATGTTCACCTTAGTAGTGTTACAGACCAATTTGCAACCGTCGCAGTTGTTGGACCAAATGCTCGTAATTTGATGAAAGTTCTATGCCATGACATTGACTTTGAGCGTGATAATTTTAAGTTTATGCAGTGGCGACCTGGAACAGTATGCGGGGTGCAAGCAAGGGTTATGAGGATTAGTTTTTCTGGCGAACTTGCTTATGAAATTAATATTGAGGCTAATTATGGTCGATATATTTGGGATGAGGTTGCATTGGCTGGAAAGCCATGGAATATAACGCCTTATGGAACTGAATCAATGCACGTACTTCGCGCAGAAAAAGGTTATATTATTGTTGGTCAAGATACTGATGGTTCGATGACACCAATGGATGTCAACATGAAGTGGATCCTTGCAAAAGATAAACCTTTTTCTTATATTGGCCGTCGTTCTTTTAGTATTTCTGCACTCAATTCTGATGATCGCTTTCAACTAGTAGGCCTATTAACAAAGGATGCTCATGTTGTGCTTCCAGAAGGTTCTCACATAATTAATAATAAAGGAGGCTCGATAGGTTATGTGACCTCCAGTTATTTTAGCCCAATACTTAGAAGGTCAATTGCAATGGCTCAACTTAAGGGGGGACTTTCAAAAATGACTGAAATAGTCTTAGTTAAAATTGTTCAAGAGAAACAAGGTTTAAAGGAAATCCCTTGTGAAGTTTCTAGTAGTGTTTTTTATGATATTGAAGGTGAAAAGGTGGATGGTAATGAGTAGTTTAGTAGAAAACAATGTTGTGGAATTTAGAACAACTTTTCAACCTGTTTTGGATCAGGATGGTTTTCTTATTAATCAGGATGACCTAGTTTGCCGTGAGATTACAGATTTATCTTTAATGGTTATAAGAACATCAAAAGATCATAAAAAAAATGCTATTACTATTAAAGACATTTTTAATGCAAAGTTACCTGAATCTTTATCTGCAAGCCTCAATGATAACGGTGATAATTTTCTATGGATAAGCCCAGATGAAATTTGGTTGCTACATAATAGAAATAATAAAGATCAACTTCTTGAAAAGTTTAAATCACTCCCTAAAGGAATGTCAACGACAGACAGTTCTGGAGCTTATGGTATTCTGGAGTTTTCAGGAAATAATGTAGATGCCTTATTGTCTAGATGGATGAGTTATGATTTAGAGGGCTCCTTGACTATAGGTAAAGTTGTATCAACTACTTGTGGGCAAGCGCCAGTTTGTGTTTACCGAAATATTCAGGGAAATTTATTGATGATGGTTAGACACTCGTTTTCTCATTATGTTGCTGGGTTATTAAAGGATAGTGCAAAAAGAATATAAGGAAGAATAATTTATTATGGAAAAGGTTAGCTTTAAAAGTATGGAGAATGGAACTGCTGAAGAGTATGCTTTTCTAAATGACCTTGAAGATGAATTTAATTTAGAGCTTCCAAAGCGATTGATTGCTTCACTGCGATCACTTAATTCAAGTCTTTCTGGTTATCAAATTAGTAGACTTGAGCACAGTTTACAAGGTGCTACAAGAGCCCACTTTGCCGGGGAAGATTTGGAAATAATAATAGCGATTTTATTTCACGATATAGGAGATGGTCTAGCTCCATATTCACATTCAGAAATGGCAGCAGCAATTCTTCGACCTTTTGTATCAGAAAAGACTTATTGGATTGTAAAACATCATGGTGTCTTTCAGATGTACTACTATGCTCATCATTCAGGTGGAGATAGAAATGCTAGAGAATTATTTATTAATAGTCCTTGGTATCAAGATGCTATAAAGTTTTGTCATGAATACGATCAGAATTGTTTTGACCCAAATTATGAGACAAAGCCCCTAGAGTTTTTTATTCCTATGATCAATGATTTTTTTTCAAGTCCCAAGTTCAATGAGCCTGAAAAACTTGTATGATAACTAATGATAATTCAAATTAATTTAATACAATGAATACTTTTTTACTTCACCTTCTGCCAAGACAAATACACCTAATTATTTTTATACTAGTAGGCTCATTGCTTGGTTATGCAGCTTATAGTATGAAGGTTCTAGGTCTAGAGGCTTGCACTCTTTGCATCACCCAGCAATTCTTTTACTGCCTTATTGGTGTTACAGCTTTTATTGCTTTTCTTCATAATCCTTACCCTTTTTTTAGTCAAATATACTCTGTACTGATATCTATTAGCTCAATTGTGGGAATTTGGATTTCTGGAAGACAAGTATGGCTTCAAGGATTGCCTGAAGATGAGGTGCCATTATGTGGTCCGCCTCTAGAATATATCATTGATGTATTTCCATTTGCTGATGTAATTAATGCATTATTTATGGGCGATGGTAACTGTGCAGAAATTCCATGGAAGTTTTTAGGTCTTAGTATGGCAGGTTGGTCTTTGGTTTGGTTCCTAGTGATCTTTCTTTTAAGTATTTTAGCAATAAAAAAATCTACTTCTATTTTTAAAACACAACAATAAGCTGACTATTTCCAAAATAAATACTTCTATGGTAAGATAATTTATCAATTAAGTAGAGTAATTTTTAGGATTTGGCTGATTTTAAAGAAACAGTAAAAAAACTATTTGATTCCGTTGATGTCCAGATCGATGGAGCTCGCCCGTGGGATCCAAAAATACATAATGAGCTTTTTTATGCACGAGTTATTAGTGGAGGCTCTTTAGGGCTTGGTGAAAGTTATATGGATGGTTGGTGGGATTGTGATTCATTGGATCAATTTAGTGATAAATTACTAACTGGGCGAATTGACAAGCAAGTAAAGGCAACTAACCTAGCTTTTTTAGGTCATTTTATTAAGGCTTATCTCTTTAATGCTCAAACTAAAAAAAGAGCCTATATTGTTGGTAGAGAGCATTATGATACTGGGAATGATTTATTTTCGTTGATGCTAGACAAGAGAATGAATTACTCATGCGGCTACTGGAGAGGCACTGATAGCCTGGAGCAAGCACAAGTTAACAAATTAGATTTAGTTTGTAGGAAGCTCCACTTAAAACCTGGTATGGATGTCCTTGAAATTGGATGTGGTTGGGGGAGTTTTGCAAAGTATGCTTCACAAAATTATGATGTAAATGTTCATGGAGTAACTGTTTCAAAAGAACAGATGCATTATGCAGAAAGATCTTGCAAGGGATTAAATACTTCGTTTGAGTTGAAAGATTATCGAGAACTTAGCAAGAAATATGATGCCATAGTTTCAATAGGTATGTTTGAACATGTAGGTAGTAAGAATTATAAAACATTTATGAATGTTGTCCATAGTTGCTTAAAGGAAGATGGGATGTTTTTACTGCATACAATTGGAAGGAATAATTCAACTCATGCGACTGACCCATGGACGAATAAGTATATATTCCCAAATGGTATGACCCCTTCTTCTAGTCAAGTTAGTGAGGCCTTACAGGGTTTATTTGTAATCGAGGATTGGCATAGTTTTGGCCAAGATTATGATACAACATTAATGGCATGGAATGAAAACTTTCAAAACAATTATCATAGATTGAGTGAAAAATATGATGAACGGTTTAAGCGAATGTGGGAATATTATCTAATGATGTGTGCTGGCACCTTTCGCTCTAGAAGAAATCAATTATGGCAGCTAGTACTGTCAAAAAACGGAATAACAGGGGGTTATAACTATAAAAATAATCCTAGATTTAGTGACCAAAAAGATCTTCTATCATAGCAATAGATTTGCAGCCTGCATCAAGTACACTTTGTTGATTTTCAAAAGTAATTCCCCCTATACCAACAATAGGAATATTAATATTACTTTTAATATTTTGAATCATTGAGAAGGAACAATAAGCAGCATTTGGTTTAGTTTTAGATTTAAAAACAGCCCCTAAAGCAATATAATTTGCACCATTCTTTTCAGCTTCTAGAGCAAGTTCAAGATTATTATGGCATGAAACACCAATAATAAATTTCTTGCCAAGCAGCCTTCTTGCAGAAGGAACATCCACATCATTTTGCCCCAAGTGAACACCATCCGCACCAATTTTCTTACAAAGGTTGACATCATCATTGACTATAAATAAAGTATTATGTTGTAGGCATAGTTCAAGCAACTGTGTTGCTTCATCTAGCTTACGTTTTTCGTCTTGGATTTTACGGCGGTATTGGAGAATATTTACTTTATGTTTTTTAATTGCATTCTCAATAAGGGTGATATTCAGGTCTTTATCTGGTGTGATTCCGTACAGACCTTTTATTCTTTGATTTAACATATCATGGCTCTTTTTCAAACTAAGAAAATTCAATCATTTATAGTATTCATTATAATCTTGGCATCTATCATATGGATATTTCAAGATAATTTTCTAAAGCTTTTGGCATTTCAAAAAGTTTCAGAACAATCAATTTTAACTGCTGAAGAGCCTGAAGAAACTGCTTATCTTGAAAAAATAGATAATTTTATTCTTAAAGAATATTCAAATGAGCAGGTTTTATTGCATACGATACAAGCTGATACTTATTACAGTTATAAAAACTCCCCAGTCCAGATTGTCGACGTTGAAGTTAAAACATTTAATGAGAAACAAGAAGAAGGACTCGTACTTAGATCAAACCGCGCTGAAATTCTTAAATCTGGCGAGATGTTTTTTAATGGTGAGGTAAAAATTCAAACTAAGACAGGAGTTTCACATGAACTTGATACTGAGTCTTTAATAGTTCTTAGTGATAATGGTCAAATTAAAAGCAATAAAGAGGTCACATATTTAGGTGAGACAGTAAGAATTATTTCTGAGGGAATGGAAATGAATATTGATAGTGATACAATGTATTTAAGTGGTAATGTTAAAATTGTTGAAGACTCTGGTATGACGGTTGATACAAAAAATTTATATATTAGTCACAATGCAGGTGAAAAAATATATAAAAGTAAAGAGAAAACTGTTTATCGTTCAAAAGATACTATTGTTAATTCAGAAAATGGAATTGATATGGATATGAATATAAAGCTAATTAATCTGTTAGGAAAAGTAGAGATTGTGAGTGGTCCTGGAGATATTCTTAAGAGTTCTAATGTTGTAATTGATCAGTCCAATGATGGTGAAGTCTTAAAATCTAACTCACTTTCCCACTTTAAATCAGATACTGTTGACATAAAGGCAAAAAAAATGCATTATGATGCTGTAACAAAGAAACTTGAATTAATGAATAAGGTTGTGGCTGTTTATGAATAAAATTATTTTATTAATTACTATTTTTTTTACGACTTTTGTTTTTGCGCTCCCAGAAGATGCAAAGCAACCCATAGAAATTGAAGCTGAGTCTGTCATAGTTGATGAGCTATCCGGTTTTAATGAGTTTAGTGGAAATGCTGAAGTTAGGCAGGGTTCACTTTTAATGACTGCAGAACTTATCCAGGTTCAAACTAATACAGATGGCGTTGAAACAATGAAAGCAACTGGCACAGTTGATAGTCCTGCTAAGTATATTCAAAGTCAAGAAAATCAGGCACGTTTTATAGAGGCAACTGCAACATTAATTACCTATGATGTGAATGAAGGCATGATTTTTTTGGTTGGAAATGCCTACTTAATTCAAGGATTTGACTCGTTTAGTGGCGACACATTAACCTATGACATTAGTAACGATAAGGTAATTGTTAAAGGCTCAGAGGATGGGACTAAAAGAGTAAAGTTTAAAATCGATCTTTAAAAAAACTATAATTTAACTAATTAGAGCTGATGTAATTCTATTTTTGACTTCATCAAGTGAGCCAACTCCACTTATAGCGATAAACTTTGAGCCTGAAGCAGCAATTTTTGCATCATCACGATAGTATTTAACAAGCGGCTCAGTTTGTTTGTGGTAAATTTTTAATCGCCCTCTAACAATAGTTTCATCATCATCAACCCGCTGAATTAAATCTTCACCAGTTAAGTTATCCTTGCCTTCTAATGTAGGTGGGTTGAAGGCAATATGATATGTTCTTCCTGAAGGTAAATGAACGCGGCGACCAGACATTCTAACTACAATGTCATCGTCTGGAACTTTAACCTCAACAACATAGTCAATCTTAATTCCTTGTAATTTAAGAGAATCAGCTTGATTAATGGTTCTAGGAAATCCATCAAGTAAATAGCCATTACTACAATCTTTTGATTGAACTCTTTCTTTAACCAAAGAAATAATTATCTCATCAGGGACAAGGTTTCCTGCGTCTATAGTTTTTTTCGCTTCGAGCCCAATAGAAGTTCCTGCATTTACTGCTGCCCTCAGCATATCACCCGTAGAAATCTGGGGGATATTAAATTTTTCACAGATATGAGCTGCTTGAGTGCCTTTTCCAGCACCAGGCGGCCCTAATAAAATAACATTCATATGGACACTTTGTAGTTAAACTTCAAAAGGCGGTAATTTTTTCTTAACTTTTGATTTTTGCATTACGACATAATCGGGTAACCCATTATTATACGGTGGATAGTTCTCACCTTCAATAAGTGGAAGCAAATATTCACGACATGAATTGGTAATTGAAAACCCATCTTCTGAAATATAATTTTCGGGCATCATTTTTTCGACGTTAGCAATGTCTTTTAATTCGCCATAACCTATTTCCCATTTATAGGGGTTATTAGATAACCTGACAATCGAAGGCATAATGGAGTTCTTACCATCTAGTGCCATTTCAACTGCAGCCTTGCCAAGAGCATAAGCTTGTTCCACATCTGAATTCGAGGCTAAGTGACGGGCTGATCGCTGAAGATAGTCTGCTACTGCCCAGTGGAATTTATAACCTAAGGCTTTTTTTACTATATTTGCAACAACTGGCGCTGCGCCACCTAATTGAGCATGTCCAAAGTCATCACGCGTTCCTTGCTCAGCTAAAAATTTTCCATCAGGCCATTTTGTTCCTTCTGAAACGACAATAGTGCAGTAGCCAAACTCTTTCACATTCATATCTACTTTTTCTAGGAATTTCTCTTCATTGAAGTCAATTTCTGGAAAAAGAATTACAACTGGTATTGACGAGTCAACAAGTCCTCCAGCAGCTGCTATCCATCCAGCATGACGCCCCATAACCTCAAGTACAAAAATCTTTGTTGACGTAGCAGCCATTGATGCGACATCAAAACTAGCCTCCATCGTAGAGACTGCAATATACTTAGCTACCGAGCCAAAACCAGGGCAATTATCAGTAACAGGAAGATCGTTATCAACGGTTTTAGGAATATGAATCGCTTGAATCGGATACCCCATACTTTCTGAGAGCTGAGAAACCTTTAGGCAGGTATCTGCCGAGTCTCCCCCACCATTATAAAAAAAATAACCAATGTTATGAGCCTTAAAAACCTCAATGAGGCGTTCATATTCTGCTCTATTTGCTTCAAGAGATTTCATTTTATAGCGACAAGATCCAAACGCACCTGAAGGAGTATGAGTTAGTGCTGCTATATCTGCATCAGTTTCAACTGACGTATCAATCAAATTCTCAGTTAAGGCTCCAATGATTCCATTCTCACCTGCATATACAGTGCCAATTTTATCTGGATGTTTACGAGCTGTTTCAATCACGCCACTAGCCGAAGCATTTATTACTGCAGTAACTCCTCCAGATTGAGCATAAAAAGCATTTTTCATAATATTTTATTATTAGTTTGTAGTTAAAATAAAAAGGAGATAAATTTAAGGGCACTGCTCTAATCAGCACACTTATAAATTTCTCTTCAAACTCCACAGAAGTATATCATTTGAAGTCAATATAGCCTTCAATAATTCTATAGTGCAGTTTAATTATATTAATATTAAGTATTTTTAAAGAAATATAATTTTATAGAGGACAAATTAAGAATTTGTGTCAATTTGTTTCATTAATAATTTGCAAGTTGCTAATAATACTTTCTATGGCATTACTTCAAGAAAACTCTCAATATTTATAAAGCCAGGAACTATTTTTTTATCGATCATACTGCTTGGTTTATTGATTGCAATTATATTCTTAATTTTAAATTTTGAAGCTGACTCTAAGACATCTAGTGAGTCATCAAAAAAAATTGTTCTTTCATTGTCAAATTGAATGACAGTAGTTAATTGCTCCCAAAATTGTTGCTTCTGCTTTATAACTCCAAAATCATGTGAAGAAATAATTTTATCAAAGTAGCCTTCCAGCTTTGACATTTGCATTTTTAGCGCAATACCTTTTCGATGAGCATTAGTTACTAAGTAAATACGTTTTTCTTTTGATCTTGCTGTAATAAGGAAATTTAGAACATGATTATGAACTTGAATTAAGTGAGCAACATCACCCTTTAATTTCATAATATCGAAATCCAGTTTTTCTTCCCAATAATCTAGACAATACCAAGTTAATTTGCCTTCTTGAGAGTCAAGCATTGAAATTATTATATTTTTTGAATCCTTAAAACTAATATTGTGCTTTTCAGAATAAACTTTCGGGAGGTATTTAAGCCAAAAATGCAGATCGAAGTTTAAATCTAAGAGCGTCCCATCTAGATCTAGCAAAATGGTATCAATTTGATGCCAATCAACGTAGGAATTTAGTTTATTTTCTTCGCCAGGATGTTCCATCTATGCTATCTTCAAGAATAATACCAAGTGTTAAAAGTTCATCACGAATCTGATCAGACATTGCAAAGTTTTTGGAGGCTCTAGCCTCTTCCCTTTGATTTATTTTTATAGAAACTTCAGCCTCTGATAGTTCTGAGCCTTGTTGGAGGTATAGCTCAGCATCGTATTCAAGGATACCTAGGTAGTTACCTAATTTTTTTAGTAATTGAGCTAAAGATGCAGCGTGCTCAGAATCCTTTGAGCGCTCAATATTTACTTGTTTAGCAATTTCAAATAATATACTTAATGCAATAGGAGTATTAAAGTCATCATTTAATGCGGCATCGAATCTGTCTTCATAATCAAAAGTCATACCTACTTTGACATCTATTTTTTTACTAGAGGAAAAGCCTTTTGTTGCAGTGTAAAGTCTTTTTAATGCAGATTTTGCGCTTTCAATATTTGTATCGCTAAAATTTAGTGGGGAGCGATAATGGCTGCTTATAAGAAAATATCGAAGAGTCTCACCATCATATTTATCTAAAACACCACGAATAGTAAAGAAATTTTTAAGCGACTTACTCATTTTTTCGTCATTAATATTAACGAATCCAACGTGCATCCAAGTGTTGACAAATTTGCAATTATTTGCACCTTCTGATTGGGCTATTTCATTTTCATGATGAGGAAATGTTAAGTCCATTCCGCCACCATGAATATCAAAATGATTTGATATAAAGTGAGTTGACATTGCTGAGCATTCTATATGCCAACCTGGCCTTCCTTCTCCCCATGGCGAAGACCACTTGGGCTCACTTGGTTTCGCTTTTTTCCAGAGAACAAAATCAAGAGGATCTTGTTTATTACTCTCAATATCTACTCGTGCACCAGCTACCAGATCATCTAAATTTTTCCCAGAAAGCTTGCCATAATCTCTAAATTTTCTAACGGAATAAAAAACATCACCATTTTTGCCTTCATAGGCAAGCCCTTTCTTTGAAAGTAATTCAATCATATCTATCATGTGATCGATTGAGTCAGTAGCACGAGGCTCAATGTCAGGACTGAGAACTCCTAGCGCTTTTTCATCCTCATGCATCGCATCGATAAATCGATTTGTTAGAGAGTAGATATCCTCATTATTTTCAATTGCCCGACTAATAATTTTGTCATCAATATCAGTAATATTTCTTATGTATTGAACGTTTGGGTAGTTTCGCCTCATATGACGTGTAATAACATCAAACATTACTAATACTCTAGCATGACCCATATGACAAAAATCATAAACAGTCATCCCACAAACATAAATTCCAATATTGTTTGGGTCTATTGGACGAAAGTCTTCTTTTTGATTAGTAAGGGTATTATAAATTTTGAGCATTAAGATATTTTATACTGGATTATCTTAATTAATACAAATACCGCTATATTTGTTCTAACTATGATTATCAATTAATCACTTAAAAAATGTATAATTATTTTTTAATTTTATATTAGCTAAGCCTTGCCTAGCTATCTTTATGGCTCTTCTAAAATCATTATGAAAAAATATAAATGTAATATGTGTGGCTGGATTTACGATGAGAATACAGGAGCTCCTGATGAAGGAATTAGTCCTGGCACTAGATGGGAAGATATACCTAATGACTGGGTATGTCCACTTTGTGGCTCTGGTAAGGAAGATTTTGATATGGTGGAAATTTAGATTCAATACAATTGAGCAAGCGTAAAATAAATTAATTAAAGTTTTAACTTCAAATCAAATATGTCAAAAATATTAATTCTCCCTGGTGATGGAATAGGTACAGAAATTGTTGATCAAGCGGTCAAAGTAATTAATTCATTAAATTCTAACCATGAAATGGGGATGACTCTAGTTAATGGGCTGATAGGCGGAATCGCATATGAGGAAACTGGATCACCTCTTCCTGATGAAACTATCAAGACAGCTAAGAGTTGTGACTCAATCCTATTAGGGGCAGTTGGAGGACCAAAATGGGAGTCATTAGAAAGAGATTTAAGGCCAGAGCGGGGACTATTAGGAATTCGATCTGAGCTAGCTTTATTTTCTAATTTAAGGCCTGCAATTCTCTATCCACAGTTAGCGAGTGCATCGAGCCTTAAAACTGAAATTGTATCGGGTTTGGACTTAATGATTGTGCGTGAGCTGGTTGGTGGTATTTATTTTGGTAAGCCAAGGGGGATAGAAATTAGAGATGGAGAGCGCTTTGGAATTAACTCAGCGACCTACTATGAATCTGAAATAGCCCGTATCGGCCACTCTGCTTTTCAAATTGCTCAAAAAAGAGGAAAGCGAGTTTGCTCTGTTGATAAGGCAAATGTTCTTGAAGTTTCTGAGCTTTGGAGAGAAGTCATGGAAGAAGTTTCATCTAGCTATCCAGACGTAACTCTTTCCCATATGTATGTCGATAATGCAGCAATGCAACTTGTAAGAGATCCCAAGCAATTTGACGTTATGGTTACAAGTAATCTTTTTGGGGATGTTTTGTCTGACTGTGCTGCAATGCTCACTGGGTCAATTGGCATGCTTCCATCTGCTTCTCTTGATAAGAATAGTTTTGGTATGTATGAGCCTATCCATGGCTCAGCACCAGATATTGCTGGAAAAGATATTGCCAATCCACTAGCTACCATATTATCTGTTTCAATGATGCTTAGGTATTCACTTAATCAGGCGGAGCTCGCTGATAAAATCAATTTGGCTGTTAGCGAAGTACTGGATAAAGGCTATAGAACCAAAGATATTTCTGCAGCTGGAGATAAAGTTGTTGGAACTGAGGAGATGGGCGATTTAATTGTTATGGCTTTAGAGTCCTAGTAGAGCACTTCTTCACTATCAATAGATCGCCATAAAAACCAACAGGCAACGGATCTGTAGGGTCGCCATGTATCTGAAATTTCTATAATTCTATCTATCTCGAGTTTTTTGCCATTATTGTAGAGTTGGTTCATAGCTCTTATAACCCCAACATCTTTCAGTGGAAAAATATCTTTTTCTAGTAAGTGAAACATGCCAAACATTTCTGCAGTCCATGGGCCAATACCTTTAATAGTGATGAGTTCTTCATAGATACTAAGATAATTGCGCCCTTCCCAATATGCATTATTCTCAATATTGTTAGCAATAAAATGTTCAGAAATGTTATAAATATATTGTATTTTTTGCTTGGACAAGCCGCATAGCTTTAAATTTTCTCTGCTTGTTAATAGAACCTTACTAGGCTCAATAGTTTTAACTAATTCAACTATTTTATTCCAAACACTTGACGCTGCCTGAATAGATATTTGTTGACCAACTATTGAGCGAAGTAAGGTTTCGTAAGCTTCTCCTCGAGATGAAATAGAGTAGTCTTTGAATTGGCTAATAATATTTCCAAGGGCTTTATCAGTCTTAGTTAAATAGTTAAGTGAATCTTTCCAATAGTCTGGATTTGTCATAAAGAGTAGGTTAATTTATATTAAAAGAATTTTATTTGATAAATATTTACTATATCTGATTATATGTTTAAAACGCAGTATCGTATAATCTGATTTATAACATTAACCAGTAATCAAGGAATCTAATGAGTGTAAAAAAAAATGTAGCGTTTATTGGACTTGGAACTATGGGCTATCCTATGGCTGGTCATCTATCTAGGTCAAGTCTATTTAACTTAAAAGTATTTAACCGCTCTCCTCAAAAGGCTACAGCATGGAGTAAGGAATATGAGGGTGAGGTTTCCAGTTCAATTAAAGAGGCGGTAATGGATGCCGACTTTGTTGTTACATGCACTGGAAGAGATGAAGACATGATGGAGATTGTGTTTGCTGAACAAGGGATGATTGCCCACCTTAAAAAAGGATCAATCTTGATTGATCATACTACAACCTCTTATAAATTAGCCAAGCACTTAAATGAGTCTTTAGCTGCAAAGGGAGTGTCATTTATAGATGCCCCAGTTAGTGGCGGAGAGGCAGGAGCAATTAATGGAGTTCTTAGTGTCATGGCAGGCGGTATTAAAGGGGTCCTTGATGAGTCAGAAGCGTTGATCAATACCTATTCCAAAAATGTTACTTTTATGGGAGAATCTGGAAAAGGGCAGCTTGCTAAAATGGTAAACCAGATTTGTATTGCAGGTTTACTGCAAGGCTTGTCTGAAGGCTTATTATTTGCAGAAGCTGAAAATCTTGATATGAATAGTCTATTATCAGCAATCTCTGGAGGTGCGGCACAATCCTGGCAAATGGTAAACCGAGCTGAAACAATGCATCAAAGAGAATTTGATTTTGGGTTTGCTATTAAGTGGATGGTAAAAGACTTGGGCTATTGTATTGATCAATCGAGCTCCAATAATTCAAATCTAGAATTTACCAAGGAAGTTTATGATCGATATGTTAACTTAATGGATAAAGGTCATACTTATAGCGATACTTCAGCTTTAATGTTATTTGATGACTTGAATAAATAGCATTAAAATTTGATATTACTAAGATTCATGTAGTGCAAAAAATATGATTACTGCTTCACTTAATGAAAACTTATTACTTTATTTTTTTGATGAATTATTATTTAGAATAGTGTCCATACCTCCCAACCATGATGATAAAGCTTCTTTTTGATGTAATTGATTAACTAAGCTCTCAGTAATTCCACCAGGTGTTGCTACTTTAGATATGATTTCACTTAAAGTTTCATCACTCTCTAGTGCAATTTCTATATTTCCTTTAAGGGTTTCTAAAAGAAGGTTTTGAGAAAATTTTGAAGATAAATTATTATTTTCAAACCAATTTGAAAGAGTTTCAAAGAGAACAAAGCTTGCTCCTGAGACTGCGCCAATAACTGCAGCAACATTAAATTCTTTTTCTGTTTTACACTCAAATACTGGACCTAAAAATGATAGAAATTCATGCCATTCAGAGTTTTCTGGAAATAAAAGACTGGGCCCTTTGTTGGATGCATTTGCATACCCTGGCATCATTGAAGTGTGAACTTCCTTGCAGTTAGTTGTTCTGCAGATTGCCGCTCTCGTTATTCCTGCAATTGCAGATAAAATATTATTTTCTTTTCGAAAATTTAGACCACTTAAGATTGAGAGTGAATTATTTGATGGCAAACAGATAAATACCATATCACAGCTATCTAGGAGATGCTGATTACTTTCTGCAATTTCTAAATTAAATTTATTTTTTAGATTTAATCCTCTTTCATGAGATCTTGGTGACAACATAAAATCAAAAGGAGCACTTACCTTGTTTATTCCAGTGATAATAAATTCGGCAAGTTGGCCAGCACCCAGTATTCCAATTTTTTTTAGAGCTTTAGGCATTTTTAAGGCATTTCATCAAGTGTTTCAGATATTGCACGTGCAGTAACTTCAATGTCTTCTTCTGTATGGACAATTGAGGATAATGAATGTAATGTAGCTGATGGATTCATATAAATTCCTTTATCAAAAAGTCTCAATGCAAAATTTCGAAATTTTAAACGATCTACACTTTTACAAAAGTCACGATAATTAGAGATTTCTTTTTGGTCTGTGAAGAAGATTTGAAACATGGAATTCACACCTTGGCATACCATCTTATGTTTATTATTTTTTTTAGAAATAGATTGAATTTCTTCTGTAAGTTTAACGCCAAGATCTTTAATTTTTACAAAACCTGCTTGATTGTCATCTAGCATTGTTGTAAGCATCGTTTTACAAATATGCAAAGCTAATCGACCTGCATTATGTGTCCCAAAATGTAGAACCTTTCCCCATTCAAGGCCAGACATGATTTCATCAGAGCCACCTATCGCTGCCATAGGAACACCAGAACCTAGTGCTTTTCCATAAGTAACAATATCTGGCTTTAAGCCATAAAGTTCAGCACATCCGCCAGCAGCAACCCTGAATCCTGTAACAGTTTCATCTAAATAAAATAAGGCGCCATGTTCATTGCAGAGCTCTTCAATTCTATTAAGGTACCCTGGTTTTGGTACTATTACGCCCATATTTGACATAATTCCTTCAGTCACAACACAAGCAGCATCACGGCCATGAAGAGCCATTGCTCTCTCTAGTGCATCAAAATCATTCCATGGGACAATAATGGTATCCATCCAACTTTCTTCTGTCATCCCAGAACTATCTGGAATTCTTATTGGAGAATTAGGATGCCCTAATGAGGTTATAGGCTGTGGGTTGCTATTAATTAATACAGCATCCCACCACCCATGATAGTGACCTTCAAATTTAATAATTTTTCGACGCCCAGTATGACCTCGTGCAAGTCTAATTGCTGCCATAGCTGCTTCTGTTCCTGTGTTAGCAAATCTTACTTTATCAACATGCGGTAGTAAATTTACTAAAATTTCTGCAACTTCAACTTCAACTTCTAATGCAGTTGCAAAATGACTTCCACGAGCAATTTCTTTTGTAACTGTGGTCACAATTTTTGGATGCGCATGTCCTAATGGAAGAGCTCCAAATGCCATCATCCAGTCTATATATTCTCTACCATCTACGTCGTATAATCTAGATCCCTCTCCATGAGACATATATCTAGGGGTTGTGCCAAATGCTGCAGGGCCTCTAGAGGCTGATGAAACTCCCTCTATCAAAACTTTAGAGCCTCTTGCAAAGAGACTTTCAGAAGTATTTTTTTTCATTTATTAGATCCCAAAAGTGAATATATTGTAATTTCAATATATTTTATAAAAGTCGTATAAGACAATTTTAATTACTACTAAAGCCCATTAACCCTATGTTAACATTTTCTTTTTTATTACAAGATTAATAATTACTTAAATTTATCTTTGTTATTAAATCGCACTTAACCAATGGCATAATATTGCTATGCGAAAAAAGCCAAAATTAACAAATATTCACACTGTTGCACAAAGCCGTATTTTCAATCTTGAGTCTATGGATGTTGAATTTTCAAATGGAGCGACTCGAATTTATGAAAGGTTAATGTCTAGAGGAAATGGAGCGGTTTTGGTTATTCCAATGCTTGATGATGATACTGTTCTAATGATTTATGAATTTTCTGGTGGAACTGAGCGCTATGAACTAGGCCTAACAAAAGGTAAGATTGATAAGGGCGAAACTCCTATCGAAGCTGCTGGAAGAGAGTTAAAAGAAGAGATTGGTTATGGTGCTCGTAAGCTTACTTTTCTTAAAACCATTACGCTTGCTCCAGGCTATCAATCAAATGAAACTCATATTGTTCTTGCTGAAGATCTTTATGAGGAGTCGGCCGAAGGAGATGAGCCAGAACCACTAGAGATAGTTCCTCATAAGCTATCTGAACTAGAAATGCTTACCTATAACGAAGATTTAACGGAAGCACGAAGCATACTTGCTTTGTATATGGCAAGAGAGATTATTCGAGGTCGATAAAGGGTGAGCGAAATACCACCTTCTTTTTGGCTTGATGAAAACAACTCAGAATTTCCAAAACTAAGTCTTGCATTAACAGAGCCTAATGGGCTAATTGCTATTGGTGGCAATTTGTCTGTTGAAAGATTACTAAAGGCTTATTCACTAGGAATCTTCCCTTGGTATGGAAAGGATGAGCCTATACTTTGGTATTCGCCTGATCCAAGAATGGTTATTACACCTGAAAAATTTCATCTTTCAAAGAGCTTGAAGAGAGTCATTCAATCTTCTAAATTTGAGGTTTGTATTGATACCGCCTTTAAAAATGTCATAGTTCAATGTCAAAAAATATCACGGAAAGGACAATCTGGTACATGGATAAATGATGATATGATTGAAGCTTATTGTAGACTTCATGAGGCTGGCCATGCCCATTCATACGAAGTTTATGAAGATGGGGAGCTTGTTGGTGGGCTCTATGGCGTTGCTTTGGGAAATGTTTTTTTTGGTGAGTCAATGTTCTCATTAATGAGTAATGCATCAAAAGTTGCTTTTGCTTATTTACTTCAACAGGGTCCGTATCAATTAATTGATTGTCAAGTTGAGAATAATCATTTAGAAAGTTTAGGTGCATTCAAAATGCCCAGGGATTTGTTTATACAACAGCTGAAGGCCTTTGTGTAAAATACTAGTATTAAAGAAAGTATCAGAGGACCCATGAAAATTTTATTTAAATATGTTGTATTGGTTACGTTTGTATTCACTTTGGCCGCATGTGGCAGAATGGGTGATTTAACTTCTAATGAAGGTAGCCAGATTGATTCTGTAGAGTCGACATCTAGCACTTACTAGACATATAATTAATTGAATTCATTTTATTTTCAAAATAAAGTATTACACGCTGAGTCTGTGCCTGTTTCAGATTTAATGGGTGCGTATGGCTCTCCCCTCTACATTTATTCTAAAAGTCAAATAGAGTTTAACTGGCAACAGTTTGAAAAATCCTTTGGTTCGCATCCTCATTTAATTTGTTATGCTGTAAAGGCCAACTCAAATTTGGCGGTATTAAATGTTCTTGCTAACCTAGGCTCAGGATTTGATATAGTTTCAATTGGTGAGCTCGAAAGAGTAATTGCTGCAGGCGGTAATCCAAAAAAATGTGTATTCTCTGGAGTTGCTAAAACAGAGCAAGCCATTCAAAAGGCACTTGAATATGGAATTTATTGCTTCAATGTTGAATCTCTAGCTGAGTTAGACCGAATTGAGTCTGTTGCAGCTTTACTAAAGATGAATGCACCAATATCTATTCGTGTGAATCCGAATGTTGATGCAAAGACGCATCCATATATCTCGACAGGCTTAACTGAAAACAAGTTTGGAGTAGGCGCTGAGCTAGCTCTATCTTTGTATAAAAAGATAAACCTCTCAGATCATCTTGAAGTCTTTGGTTTAGATTATCATATAGGATCACAGATTACAGATATTTCACCTTTCTTAGAGGCTCTTGATAAAGCGCTCGAGCTAATAGCAAAGCTTGAAGAAGAGGAAATTTATTTAAATCATATAGATATTGGTGGTGGAGTAGGAGTGACTTATGACAATGAAACAACTATCAGTATTAATGACTACATACACTCAGTAATTCAAAAAGTTAGTGATTTGAAAATTATGGTAGAGCCTGGTCGATCCATTGTTGGGAACGCAGGAATATTTGTCACTAAGGTTGAATATTTAAAGCAGAATGAATTGAAATCATTTGCAATTGTCGATGGTGCAATGAATGATTTACTTCGACCTGCTCTTTATGGCTCCTATCATCAGGCAGTTACAATTGAAGATAATTCAAAAGGCATAAAGGATTCATGGGACATAGTTGGGCCTGTATGTGAGACTGCAGATTTTTTGGCAAAGAAAAGAAGCCTTACTCTTGAGCAGGGAGATTATATTGCACTAATGACTGCTGGCGCATATGGGTTTGTTTTAAGTTCTAACTATAACTCTAGGCCAAAAGTAGCGGAAGTAATGGTTGATGGCTCTATGCATCAATTAGTGCGTATGAGAGAAACTACTGAATCACTTTTTAAAAATGAGATGATATTAAAAAATGAAACTAACTAATAATCAGAAAAAATATTTGCGTTCTATGGCCCATGACTTAAAGCCCTTTGTAATGATAGGTCAGCATGGACTAAGTGAGTCAGTGCTTGCTGAAATGGAATCAACAATGCTCAAGCATGAGCTGATAAAAATTAAGTTAAGAGTTAGTGATCGTGAAGAAAAACTAAAAATTATTGATAAAATTATAGAGCTTTCTAAGGCTGAACTAATTCAAGTGATTGGAGGGGTGATTGTTATTTACAGGCCGTTTGAAGATAATCCTGATATTATTCTACCAAGATCATAAAGCTTTAAATAAATCCTGTTAATGCTTAGATAAAATGAAAATTGCCATCAGCGCTGCAGAAACTTCTGGTGACCTTGTCGCATCATCCTTAGTGAGCGCACTGAAATTGTACCGGCCTGATTATGAAATAGAAGGTTTGGCGGGCGATAAGATGTCTGCTGCTGGATGTAAAAGATTATGGCATACTGATCAAGTCAACGTGATGGGTCTTAGCGAGGTTTTAAAGAAACTACCGACTATTTTGAAGCTTAGACGATCTATAATTCAATACTTTTTGTCTAATAAGCCTGATGTTTTTATAGGAGTTGATTCACCTGATTTTAATTTTAAGATTGAAAGAAGGCTTAGAAAAAATGGAGTTAAAACCGTTCATTTCGTTAGTCCTTCAGTATGGGCATGGCGAGCAAATCGGATACATAAAATTAAAAAGTCAGCTGATTTAATGCTTTGTCTTTTTCCATTTGAGGTAGATTTTTATCGTACTTATCAGCAAAAAGCTATTTTTGTTGGACACCCATTGGCAGAAAAATTAAAGCCTCGAAAAAAACACACGTCAAATAAGCAAGTTTTATTAATGCCAGGATCAAGAGAGGCTGAAATTAAAACTTTATTGCCTGAGCTTTTATCTGCTGCTAAATTGATGCATAAAAAAGACTCTGAGATTAAATTTAGCTTGTCACTTGCAAATGAACATCTAAAGAATTGGGTAGAAGATAAAATTCAAGGACTGGATATTGTTCTAAGTTCAGGTGATTCCCATGAAAAGATTAAAAACTCTGATCTAGTTATTGTTGCCTCAGGAACTGCAACCCTTGAGGTGGCATTACTCGCTGTGCCGATGGTAGTGGTATATAAACTTTCAAAGATAAGTTATCAGATTGTTAAGCCTTTGCTAAACACTAAAAATATTTCACTTCCAAATAAAATTTTAGGGAAAGACATTGTCCCTGAGTTACTTCAAAATGACGCAAACGGTCAAAATATTTTTGAACAGTCTATGAAGTTGATTGAATCAGATAATACAAAACTAGTTAAAGAATTGGAAAAAATTCATGGGCTTTTAAATCAAAAAGCAAGTATTAAGTCTGCCAAAGCAATCATTGAGTTCTTGCATGGATAAAGAGTTAAAAAAAATAGTTGAGTTAGCGCTTACAGAAGATATAGGTTCTGGAGATCTATCTTCAAGTCTTCTTGATGACGTCATTATAAATGCTGAAATAATTTGTAGAGATCGAGCGACTATATGTGGCACAGAGTATTTTGACTTATGCTTTCTATCTCTTGATAAAGACATAGAAATAAGATGGAATTTGAAGGATGGTGATGAGGTTCAGCCTGGTGAAGTTATTTGCAATATTAAAGGAAGATCTCGATCAATCATTACTGCAGAAAGAACGGCCCTTAATTTTCTTCAAATTTTAAGTGGCACGTCAACTAAAACCAATTATCTAGTTAACCTTATAGGACGAACAAAGGCGCAATTACTTGATACAAGAAAGACAATCCCAGGCTTAAGAAAAGCACAAAAATATGCTGTTAAGTGTGGTGGCGGTGTAAACCATAGGATGGGGCTTTATGACTGTATCATGCTAAAAGAAAATCACATTTTATCGATTGGCTCCCTTGATAAATCTATAAAGAAAGCTCTTAAAAAATATCCTGAAAAACCAATTGTGGTTGAAGTGGAGACTTTGGAGCAGCTTCGTTCTGTACTATCAATAAAGGGAATAACAAGAGTTCTTTGTGATAACTTTAGTCTTATAGATCTTAAAGAAGCTGTCAAAATTGCGCAAGGTGTATATCCAATTGAGGCCTCAGGTGGAGTGAATGAAACAAATATTGTCAGTTATGCAGAGACTGGTGTTGACTATATTTCAATAGGCTCAGTTACAAAAGATGTTGCTGCGGTTGATTTATCTTTGAGATTTTCTTGATACCCTACTGCTCTAAAGGCTGGGCTTAGATTATCTTCTCTGAAATTATAAGTTAAGGGTTTATTGTTTAAATCAAGAACTGCGCCACCTGCACCTTCAAGAATATAGACTCCGGCTGCAGTATCCCATTCTGAGCAGCGCCCAAATTTAGGATAGCAATCATAAATTCCTTCTGCAATTAAACAAAATTTAAGTGCACTTCCCAGTTTAAAAGTTTCAAAATTTGTTTTAGATCTGAGATGATTTTTTAGAGGTTTATTGTTATTTGAGTACCTTCCCACTACGATTTTTTCCCACCTATTAGGTTTTTTTGTAGAAATTTTATGAGGTTTGTTTCCAACCATCTTTATTGATGATTGACTTGGCAACCGATAGTAGTGTACTTTGTGAAATGGAGAATAGATTAAACCAAAATCTGGGTAATTATTTCGAATAAGAGCAATGCTAATACAAAAGTCTGGTGAGCCATCTATAAAGTCACGAGTTCCATCTAAAGGGTCGACTAGCCAATACTCATCCCAAGATTTTCGAGATGAAAAAGGGATGTTAGATGACTCTTCAGATAGTATTGGCGTGTTAGGAGTTAGTTTTTTCAAAGTATTTATGATTAACTCATTTGATTCTTTATCAGCCTGAGTTACAGGGGTATTGTCGCTCTTCATTCTGAAGTTTTCTGAATTGTTGCGATGAGACATAATAATTTCTCCTACCTCAACAGTAAGAGTTATTAGTTCTGAAAGAATTTTATCTAGCATAAGCCAAATTATATCATTGACAGTTGTATTTATTTTTTACTAAGAAGATAACTTAAGTAAAATTTATTTCTATTAACAAGGTGAAGCTGAGAATATGAAAAAACAGATATTAACTATGGGTGGTGGTGGATTTACTTCTAAGCCAGAGAATCTTAAATTGGATAAGTATTTATTGTCTTTGTCAGACAAAAAAAATCCTAAAGTTTGTTTTATACCTACGGCAAGTGGAGACGATGAGAGTTATAAAAAACGTTTTTATTCTTCATATAAAAAGCTTAATTGTGAAACGAGCCATTTATCTTTATTTAGTCCACCTGAAGGTGACTTGAGAGATTTTGTTTTAGAAAAAGATATTTTTTATGTTGGTGGTGGCAACACAAGAAACCTTTTGGTTCTTTGGAAAGAGTGGGGTCTTGATAAGTATTTGCATGAAGCCTGGTCTAATGGAGCAATAATGGCTGGACTAAGTGCTGGATCCATTTGTTGGTTTGAGCAAGGCTTAACTGATTCAAAGACTGGTAAATTGCTTCCACTAGATTGTTTAGGCTTTCTGCAAGGAAGTAACTGCCCACACTTTGATACTGAGATTAAAAGGCGACCTGAGTATCATAAAGCTATTTTAAATGGCATCATGAAGTCAGGAATTGCTTGTGATGATGGCGTTGCTGCGCACTTTATAGATGGAAGCCTTGAGCGCTGTGTATCGTCTTTATTAAATGCAAAGGCTTATAGTATTAAGAATGATAATGGCATTATTAACGAATCAGTTATTGAGCCAGTATATCTTGATGATCTGGTTTAATTCACACAATAAAAAACCTAGTATTAAACTAGGTTTTTATATATATGGTGGGCCTACTTGGACTTGAACCAAGGACCAATCGATTATGAGTCGAGTGCTCTAACCAACTGAGCTATAGGCCCGTAGAAGATTTATTCTAAAAAACTTTGAAGTTTGTGTGCACGAGAAGGGTGCCTCAGCTTTCTGAGCGCTTTGGCTTCAATTTGGCGAATCCTTTCACGAGTAACGTCAAACTGTCTACCTACTTCTTCAAGTGTGTGATCTGTACTCATATCTATTCCAAATCGCATTTTCAAAACTTTTGCTTCTCGAGGTGATAAATTAGCTAAAAGATCACCAGTAGTTTCTTTAAGGCTTTCACGAGTTGTGACTTCTACAGGTGAGGAAAGGTTTGTATCTTCAATAAAATCACCAATTGTAGAATCTTCATCGTCTCCTACTGGGTTCTCCATTGATAATGGTTCTTTAGCAATCTTAAGTATTTTATTAATTTTATATTCTGGTAATTCCATTTCAACAGATAGCTCTTCAGGCGTTGCTTCTCTTCCAAATCTTTGAAGAAGTTGACGTCTTACTCGATTTAATTTGTTGATAGTTTCAATCATGTGAACTGGAATTCGAATAGTTCGGGCTTGATCAGCAATTGATCTGGTAATTGCTTGACGGATCCACCAAGTTGCATAGGTTGAAAATTTATAACCTCTGCGATATTCAAACTTATCTACTGCCTTCATTAAGCCTACGTTTCCTTCTTGAATAAGGTCAAGGAATTGAAGGCCCCGATTTGCATACTTTTTGGCAATTGAAATTACAAGCCTTAAATTAGCTTCAATCATTTGACTTTTGGCTACTTTAGCCTTTCTATCACCCTTTCGAAGTCTTTTGTTAATTTCTTTAAGCTCTGCAATTGTTAACTTCATTGCCTCTTCATGCTCTAAAAGGCTCTTTTGTGAGTAATAAATTTCTTTTTCTGTTTTTTCCAATGATATTAGAGTTGCTTTATTAAGATCAATAGATTTGAGCCAATCAAAATTAGTTTCGTTTCCTGGAAATGATGCATAAAAAAGCTCTGAGCTCATCCCAGCATCAAGGCAGACTTGACGAATAAGATTTTCTTCTTTCTTTACCTTATCTACTCGACTTGTAACAAGCTCCATCATTGTACTAACAAGTTTTGGAGCAAGTCTAAGTTCAGAGATGCAACTAGAAAATTTTTGTCTTGCTTTAACAGTCTTATCATCAAGATAGCCATTCTTTTCAAAAGATTTAACGTAGCTATTATGAGATTTTTGTATTTTATCAAAGCGCTCAAATACCATTCCTTCATCAGGGCCTGTATATTCTAGCTCATCGAAATCTTCTTCATCTTCATCGAAATCTTCCTCATTCTCATCAATTTCCATTGCATCAAGATGGGCTTGTTTTTCCTTAATAAGTATTTGTTTTTCTTCAAATTCTTCAGCATCCCCTTGGTAACCAATAACAACGTCAGTCATCTTACATTTACCTTCTTCAAGTCTTGTATATGCTTTGAAGAAATAGTCAGAGATTTCAGGATAAAGAGAAATCGCTTGTAAGATTTGATAAACACCTGCTTCAATTTCTTTTGCAATGCGTACTTCATCTTTTTGTTCTAAAAGCTCAACTACGCCCATTTCTCGCATGTACATTCTAACGGGGTCAGTAGTTCTTCCAAACTCTGAATCAAGAGCCGCTAGTGCAGCTGTTGCAACTTCAGCAGAGCTAGCCTCTGCCTTTCCGCCCGACTTCATTACCAGCTCATCAGCATCTGGCGCTTCATCAGCGACCAATATATCCATTTCTTCTAAGATTGTTACAATTGGTTCAACCTGTTCAGGAGTTAATAAGTCTTCTGGTAAGAGATCATTGATTTCCGAATAAGTCAGGTAACCTTGCTCTTTTCCAATTGTTATTAGACTATTAAGGGCCTTTTTGTGAGCTTCAGTAGTTGTTTTCATAATTTGATTTTTTCAAAACAGAGGGGAAATTATACCTAAAAGAGTAGATTGTTTATACCATTAATTCAGCCCTATAGAGGCCTAGGATTAATCTGAATCTGCAAAAATTGTACTGATGGATTGTTCATCACTAATTCTTCGAATAACGTCTGCAAGAGTTGTGGCAATTGACAATTGCCTAATTTTATTGCATTTTTTTGCTTGATCCGTTAATGGAATTGTATTTGTAATAACCAATTCATCCAGCTTGGAGTTGGATATGTTTTCAATAGCACCTCCAGAAAGAACTGCATGAGTTGCATATGCAACAACTTTCTTTGCGCCCTTTTCTTTTAATATTTCAGCTGCTTGGCAGAGCGTTCCAGCGGTATCCACCATGTCATCAATCATAATGCAGGTACGTCCTTCTACATCACCAATTACATTCATGACTTTAACTAAGTTTGGCGCTGGCCTCCTCTTATCAATAATTGCAAGGTCTGCGTCATTAATTCTTTTTGCTGCTGCTCTTGCTCTAGCTACACCGCCAACATCAGGAGATACTACGACTACATCTTGATAGTTATGATCCAAAATATCTTGGACAAGGACAGGTTGAGCATATATGTTATCAATTGGAATATTGAAGAATCCTTGGATTTGATCTGCATGTAAGTCCATTGTCAATATGCGGTCAACACCTGACGTTTCTATCAATTGAGCGACAAGTTTTGCAGTTATTGGAACGCGAGTTAGTCTCGAGCGCCTATCTTGCCTAGAGTAGCCAAGATATGGAACGACAGCTGTAATTTTTCCCGCAGAAGAGCGCCTTAGAGCATCAACCATTATTAATAACTCCATTAAAGTTTCAGCTGATGAAGGACCACAGGTTGGCTGAATAACGAATACATCACATCCACGCACATTATCAAGAATTTCAACTTGAGCTTCGCCATCACTAAATTGACCTACAAAGGCTTTACTTTGGGTGATGTTGAGGTTAGTAATAATTTCGGATGAGAGATCAGGGTTTGCATTTCCGCTAAAGATCTTTATTCTTTCTAGAGACATCCAATTAGACTTTTATTGATGTAGTATGCAATTATACAAACAAATTACGTGGCTAAGCGCAATAGTTTGGTAATTGAATCAAGATTTATAGGATTTCATCTATTGATGCTGAAATATCTTCAGGTTCAGTAGTAGAACTGAAGCGCTTAAAAGGGATACCATCACGATTAATTAGAAACTTAGTAAAATTCCATTTGACGCTATCAGTTAGCTTTCCTTTTAGCTCACTTTTTAAATACTTAAACAGGGGATGAGCATTTTTACCATTGACATCAACTTTTGTTGACATTAGAAACGTAACGTCATAATTTAGGTTACAAAAATCTTTGATTTCTTCAGAGGTGCCGGGCTCTTGTTTGCCAAATTGATTGCAAGGAAAGCCAATTATTACTAAACCTCTTTCTTTGTACTTTTGGTAGAGTTTTTCGAGTCCAGAATAGTGATAGGTTAGACCACAGAAGCTTGCAGTATTTACAATTAAAATTGCTTTGCCTTTAAATTGACTCAAAGAGATTTCTTCTCCATCAAGCTGACTAAAGTTGAATTGATATATATTTTCATTCATGATTCTTACCTCGAGCTGATTAATTTTAACAATATGGCTGGGGCGGATGGATTCGAACCATCGGTACACGGGATCAAAACCCGATGCCTTACCACTTGGCTACACCCCAATTGTATAATGGCGATTTATCAATCGCTTTTGCGATAAAACCAGTCCATTTTGATGGCAATTTATTGATTGCTATCGATGCATCTTTTTCTTTTTCAAAGGCTACAAAAACACAACATCCACTTCCAGTCATTCTTGCAATTCCGAGGTGGTTTTCAGTTGAGTCTAGATGGGCTATAGCCTTTTCTATATCAGCTTCCAAATGAATTGCAGCATCTAAGCAGTCGTTATGAGGATTAGATACCATTGAAAAGTTTGCTATTTTCCTTTGTACTGGAGACATTGTCAATGCTTTGTGTGTGAAAATTTCTTTCGTGGATATATGTTTGCCAATTGTAACAATTAAATAAAAGTATTTTGGTAGGCTTATTGGTGTAAGTATTTCACCTATACCTTCGCCCCAAGAGCTATGACCATTAATAAATACAGGAACGTCTGCACCAAGATTTTGACCAATATCCACTAATTCTTCTTTAGGTAAATTAAGATTCCAAAGCTTATTAAGAGCAATTAAAACAGTCGCTGCATTTGAGCTACCACCTCCTAAGCCACCTCCTATCGGTATTTTTTTAACTATAGCTATATCTGCCCCACCCTTTGACCCAGTGATTTTTTTTAGAAGAGTGGCGCTGCGTATAATTAAATCTTGATTTTTTGGAATATGTTCATTGCCACTAATTCGATCAATTACTCCATCACTTCTATAATTGATATTTATCTCATCGCAGTAATCTACAAGTTGAAAAATGGTCTGAAGGTTATGATAACCATCCGACCTTTTTGAGGTTACGTGTAAAAATAAATTAATTTTAGCGGGCGATAAGTAAGTCAATTTAAGCTTTAATGAAATACTCTCTATAGTGTTTTAACTCATCTATTGAGTCGTAAACATCTGATAATGCTAAATGTCTGGATTTTTTATATGTGGAAGAAATAATGCTTGGCTTCCATCGAACAGCTAATTCTTTTAATGTGGAGACGTCAATATGTCGATAGTGAAAAAACTTTTCTAGTTTTGGCATGTAGTTATTCAAGAACCTTCTATCCTGACAAATCGAATTACCACACATTGGTGATGCGCCTTGGTCAACATATTTAATAAGAAAATCTAGGGTTTGGGATTCTGCCTCAGCAGTGGAAACTTTGCTTTCTATTACCCTTTGGACAAGTCCAGATCTATTGTGTTGGTTTGTATTCCAGTCGTCCATTCCATTAAGAAGATCACTATTTTGGTGGATAGCTAACGAAGGGCCTTCTTCTATTACATTTAGATTGGCATCGGTAACTACTGTTGCTATCTCAATAATGACATCACTTTCAGGAATTAAACCTGTCATTTCAAGGTCTATCCAAATAAGATTAGTTTTTTTATTCATAATTAATTTAATTATTGCTAGCAAAAATATATTCTTCAAGTTTTTCTTTTGCACTTCCATCTGATAATATTTTGAAAGCTTTTTCAATCCCTGAATTTAGTGTTTCTTCGAGGCCGCTTACATAAATAGCAGCTCCAGCATTTAAAGCAATGATATTTTTTGCAGTACCATTATGCCCAGAAAAGGCTTCATAAATTAGAGAGAGTGACTCATCAGCATTTTCTGCTTTAATATCATCAAGGTTACCTAGCTTTAAACCAAAGTCATCTGGATGAACGCTATAGGTTGAAACTTCATCATTATATAATTCAGCTACAAAGGTTTTATCAGCTATAGAAAATTCATCAAGTCCATCTGCAGAATGAACTACCATAACATGTCGAGAATTAAGGCTTTTTAAGACGTTAGCGATTGGCTCAACTAGGTTTCTGTCATAAACTCCAATAACTTGGTTAGGGGCTTTAGCTGGATTAGTCAGGGGGCCTAAAACATTAAATATAGTTCTGACTGCCAGTTCTTTTCGCGGACCAATTGCGTGCTTCATTGCACTATGATGTGCTGGCGCAAACATAAATCCAACGCCTATTTTTTCAATACATTCGCTGATGACTTCGGGGCTTAAGTTAAGATTTATTCCAGCTGCCTCCAGAACATCTGCGCTTCCAGATTTTGATGAAATGGATCGATTGCCATGCTTTGCAACTTTGCCACCTGCAGCTGCAACAACAAAGGCAGAGGCAGTCGATATATTAAATAACCCTAGACCATCCCCACCCGTTCCGCAAGTATCTACAAGGTACTCAGCGCTACTTAATTTAACCGAAGTTGCCAGTGAGCGCATTACTTTGGCACTGGCAGTAATTTCTTCAATTGTTTCGCCTTTCATAGATAGACCAATTAAAAAAGCACCAATCTGTGCATCCGTTGTTTGGCCAGTCATAATGCTATTCATGACATCAAGCATTTCACTTTCATTTAGATTTTTTTTTGAAATAACAGCTTTGATGGCTTGATTTATATTCATGGTTAACGTTGGCTCATAAGATGTTCAATATCATCTACATTTTTAATAGCTACTTCAGATAAAACATGGTTTCCATCAATAGTTACTAGCACATCGTCTTCAATCCTGATTCCAATGTTCCAGTATTTTGGATCAATTTTATCATCCTTGCGGATGTAGATTCCTGGCTCCACTGTCGTTACCATACCTACTTCAAATTTTCGAAAAGAATTGTCAATTTCTTTAACTCCAACATCATGAACATCCAAACCTAACCAATGACCTGTTCCATGCATATAGAATTCTTTTAAATTACTTATATCATCCATTATCCCTAGCTTCATAAGCCCCCTTGTAATAATTTCACATGCTATTTCATGAGGTTTACTTACATCTTCACCTGGCATAATTGAAGCAATAGCCTGAATTTGGGCATTTAAAACAATTTCGTATATTTCTTTTTGAGGGACACTAAACTTTCCATTAACTGGAAAGGTTCTAGTAATATCAGATGCATAACCAAGTACTTCACAGCCAGCGTCTATGAGAAGAAGGTCACCATCATTTAATAATTTATTGTTTTCATTGTAATGAAGTATGCACGCATTTTCTCCACCTGCAACAATTGGAGGGTAAGAATGCTCTGAGTTCTCGTTTTTGAAGATGGAGTCAAATTCAGCGGCAATATTGTACTCATAAAGTCCAGGCTGAGTTTTGACCATAGCCTTCATATGTGCTTTTGAAGCAAGATTTGCTGCAGTTTGCATATTTTTTACTTCGGAAGCATCTTTAATAATCCTCATTTCCGATAAATATGGGTTTAAAGGTTGAATGCTGCTATTAAAAATTGAAGCAATAGTTTTATTAAGGGTATTAGTACTTGCTCTATTTTTCCAGCCATCAGAAGTTGGCTGATCAAAATATAAAGGCGATTCGTTACTTATGAGTTTCTTAATTTCATCTGTAAAAGTATTAATATCATAAGCATTGTCGACTAATAAGGTTTCAGGTGCGAGATCAACTCCAAGTCTCACCCCATTCCATATTTCCTGAGTTTTATCTTTGGGCCTTAAAAAAATGCTGTAATTGTTTTTAGAGAAAACTGCAATTGCATCAGGCTCTATAAAACCAGTAAGATACCAAAAATTGCTATCTGGTCGAAAGGGGTAGTTGACATCACTATTTCTTTTTTGTTCACTATTTGTAGACACAATTACTACTGCATCATCTCCTAGTATGCTTAACAACTCATCTCTTCTTTTTTTATGTATCATTTTGTTAGGTGCATTAATTCATTGATAAATAACCCAAGAAAGATACCATGAAAAAGATACGACTTTATCAAAATACTGCTCTATCTCTGGGCAATAGTATTGAGTTAAGTAAAGATAATAGCCATCATCTTAACAAAGTTTTGCGTTTCCCAGACGGTAAAAATATCACTATATTTAATGGCGATGGTTTTGATTACGACGCAAAAGTTCAAAGTTTAAAAAAAATAACCAGCATTAGTATTGTTTCAAAGTTAAAAAATGATTCTGAGTCTAAGCTAAATTTAACGCTAGCGCAGGGAATTGCTAAAGGCGAAAAAATGGATTTTTTAATCCAAAAAGCCATAGAATTAGGCGTATCAAGTATTATCCCAATGCAGCTAGAGCGCTGCGTAGTTAGGCTAAAAGGTGAGCGAGCTCAAAAAAAAATAGAGCATTGGCAAAAGATAGCAAACCATGCATGTGAGCAATCCGGACGAGCCGTAATTGTTAATATCTGCCAACCTACTTTACTTAGTGATTTGCTTAGTGATCAAAATCATAATGGCTTTGTTCTGCATCATCGTGCAAATATAAGTCTTACTCAAATGCCTGAGCACTCAAGTGCAACAATTCTCATTGGGCCAGAGGGGGGATTAACGAATCAAGAAGTTGCTGACTCAACAAACGCTGGATTTAAGCCACTCTTGTTAGGGAAACGAGTTTTAAGGACTGAAACTGCATCACTAGTTGCTATAGCTAATATGCAGCTTTTATGGGGTAGCTGAAAATATTTTTAATTTTCTTTTTTACTCAACATCACCTAGGTCATTACTAAGCTCCCGGGCTCGGTCATAAGCAGCCCTTGTCGCTGCTGCAACTATTCCCTCAAAGTTTTGATCTTGAAAGCTTTCAATAGCTGCTTGGGTTGTTCCATTAGGAGAAGTAACTTCTTTCCTAAGTGTCTTTGAATCTTTACCACTTTTAGTTGCCATTAGGCTTGCACCTAAACTAGTTTGAATGCTTAAAGAGTTTGCAGTTTTCTCATCTAAACCAAGAGCAGTAGCTGCTTGCGTAATTGATTGCATCAATAGAAAAAAATAAGCTGGTCCACTTCCAGATATGGCAGTAATTGCATCTATTAATTTCTCATCATCTACCCAGAAACATTCGCCCACAGACGATAAGATTGAGGTTACTAATTCTTTTTGTTGGTTGCTGACTAAATCATTTGCAAAAAGACCTGTAACACCACTTTGAAAAAGTGCAGGTGTATTAGGCATTGTTCTTACGAGGGCAAAATTACCTCCTAACCAACGATTAATATCATTACCTCTAATTCCGGCTACGATAGAGACAAAGAGGTGGTTTGATTTAACTTTATTTTTTAATTGAAGGCAAACTATCGAGAGTACTTGAGGCTTTACTGCAAAAACAACAATATCACTATTATCTAGTAAAGAGTTATTATCAGAATATGTTGTAATTTTAAGTTCAGATTGACGATTGATAAGAAGCTCTTTATTAGAGTCGCTTACATTTATATTTTTAGCATCAAAGCCATTACTGAGGAGGCCTTTAATCAGTGCATACGCCATATTTCCGGCTCCAATAAATCCAATGACTGTTTTGTTTTCCATATAAAATATATTAGTTATAAATGCTTAACTCAATTCTACCAAACTTGTAATAAATAAAGAACATTAATGAAAAAATTTCACCCAAAACTAATATTGATTGATGTCGATGGAACTCTAGTTGACAGTGTCCCTGACCTTGCCTACTGTGTTGACGAGATGATGATTCAGCTTGGTATGCCGACAAGAGGAGAGTCAAGGGTTAGACATTGGGTTGGAAATGGTGTTCCCAGATTAGTAGAGCGAGCTTTGACTGGAGATTTAGATCTCAAGCCAAGTCGAGAAGTATTCGACACCGCGTATCCAATTTTTTTAGACCTGTATGCTGAAAATTCAGCAATAAGGTCAAGCCTATATGATGGAGTTAAAGAGGGATTAGATTATTTACAATCTAAGAATTATCTTTTAGGCTGTGTTACTAATAAAGCAGAGCAATTTACTCATCCATTACTAAAATCATTAAATATCTTTGATTACTTTAAGATAGTCATTTCTGGTGATACTCTGGAAAAGAAAAAACCAGACCCTTTACCGCTTCTTCATGGCGCTAGATTTTTTAATATAGATCCAAAAGAATGCCTTATGTTGGGAGACTCTGTAAGTGATGTAAAGGCTGCTAGAGCAGCTGGATTTGATATAATTTGTATGTCATATGGCTACAACCATGGTAATAATATATTAGAAGAAAATCCTGATCTTGTAATCGATTCTATGACGCAGTTAAGAGAGTGTCTTTAATGAGTATTGATGATAATCATATTTGGCATCCTTATGCTACGATACCAAATAAGGTGCCTACTTATTTGGTTGATACTGCAGATGGGGTTTATCTAAACTTTAAAAATGGAGCTCGTGTTATTGATGGCATGAGTTCCTGGTGGTCAATGATTCATGGTTACAATAATTCTTTCATAAATAGGGCAATGAAGGCTCAGATCGATGCTGTATCGCACGTAATGTTTGGAGGGCTTACTCACCAACCTGCTATTGACTTATGTGAAAAACTCATAAAAATAACTCCTCAAGGGCTTGATAAAGTTTTTTTTGCCGACTCTGGCTCTGTTTCTGTAGAAGTTTCTCTTAAGATGGCTTTGCAGTATTGGCAAAATAAAGGAAAAAAAGAAAAGTCACATTTTGTAACCCCTAGAGGTGGTTACCATGGAGATACTTTTGGGGCGATGAGTGTGTGTGATCCAAATAATGGCATGCACCATTTGTTTAGTGGCGTACTCCCAAAGCATTACTTTGTAACTCAGCCCAAGTCAGGGAAAAGTGATGAAGCTCTTTTAGATTTAGAGTCAAGGCTTAAAGAAAGTCATAATAAGATTGCAGCAATTATTCTTGAGCCTATTGTTCAAGGGGCTGGCGGAATGAATATATATGATGCTGATTACCTCAAAGGCGTTAGATCTTTATGTGATGATTATGAGGTCTTATTGATTGTAGATGAAATAGCGACAGGTTTTGGCCGAACAGGAGAACTCTTTGGATGCAATCATGCAAATATTTCTCCTGATATTCTTTGTATTGGTAAGGCTTTAACGGGTGGCTATATGACCATGGCAGCCGCAATAACTTCCGAAAAAGTTTCAAGTACAGTTGGAGTATTAATGCATGGGCCTACTTTTATGGCAAATCCTTTATCCTGTTCAGCGGCGAATGCTAGTATTGATTTACTTCTTAATAGCAACTGGAAAAAAAGAATCTCAGAGATTCAAGACATTCTTTCATCTCAATTGCTAGCTTTAAAGAAACATAAATCTATATTTGATGTTAGAGTAATTGGGGCAATAGGCGTTGTTGAGTTTAAAGAGCCTCTTGATATGAAAAAAACCCAAGAGCAGTTAATTGACTGTGGAATTTGGCTTAGACCCTATGGCAAACTACTCTACACGATGCCACCCTTCATAATTACTGATCAAGAGTTACTTCAAATTACTGATGCAATGAAAGATGTGGCTGAAAGCCTTTAGGAAATTTTTTACAGACTATTCAATTGGATCAATATCAATAAACCAGCGAAGTGATGAGTTCACTTTGATTGTCGCAATATGCTTATAAAAAGTTTTAATTAACCTATGAAGCTGAACTCTATCTTTAGATTGTAAATATAAATTGAAATAATAATAATTTGACTTCTTCTCAATTACCCCAGGCACAGGACCCCAAATTTCAATTGATTCTATATCAATACTATTAATTAATTGAGCCACTTCAGTTAAAAAATTTTCAGCATCATTTTTATTTTTAGAATTTGCGCAAATTAGTGCTTGATGAGCATATGGAGGGAGTTGTGCCTCTTCTCGCTCTAGTAACAAGGTTTTTGCGTACTCAATATATTGTGAATCTCTTACAAACTTAAAGATAGGATGATGGGGATAACGAGTTTGAATATTAACCTCTCCTCTATAGTCTCCTCTTCCACATCTGCCTGAAACTTGAATAAGTAATTGTGCTAATTGTTCTGTCGCTCTATAGTCTAGTGACATGAGGCCAACATCTACATCCAAAATACCAACAAATGCTAAATTAGAGAAGTCATGGCCTTTTGCTAACATTTGAGTGCCAACAATAATGCAAGGCTTCCCAGAGTTTATTTTTTCTAAATGCAATGTAAATGCTTTTTTCTTTCTTGTCGTATCTCTATCAATTCTAATTACATCAGAATTGGGAAAATACGACTCAAGATTTTCTTCCAACCTTTCTGTTCCATAACCTAGTATTTTCAGGCTTTGACTATTGCAAGAGGGGCAAGAGGTTTCTGGGGGCTTTTCAAGACCACAATGGTGACACTTAAGTCGATTAATATTGCGATGATAGACAAGTTTTGAGTCACAATTGGTGCATTCAGACTGCCAGTCGCATTCGGTGCAATAGTAAACTGGCGCATAGCCCCGACGATTAATAAAGAGCATGACCTGTTTATCGTCTTCTAGGTATTTTTTTATTTTAGAAACTAGAGGTATTGATAGAGCTTCTGAAGGCTGACTCCTCATATCAATTAGGTTAACAATTGGCATAATTGCTTCACCAGGACGAGTGGTCAAAGTAAGTCGTGTCAGTTTTTTGTCAGCAACATTTTTCATGGTCTCAAGCGACGGTGTTGCAGTTCCTAAAATCAGAGGAATATTTTCAAATTTGGCGCGCATAAAGCTTAGATCTCGAGCAGAATAGCGGAAGCTCGATTGCTGTTTAAAGGAGCCATCATGCTCCTCATCGACAATAACTAGTCCAAGTTTAGGGATTGGAGTAAAGATAGCGGAGCGAGTTCCTAAGATTACTTTTGCTTCTCCATCTTTAGCCAATAAATAGGCATCTTGTTTTTGGGTTTCATTTAGCTGTGAGTGAACAGCAACAACTCTTTCATTTATCCTTTCTTCAAAGCGCGCAATCATTTGAGGTGTTAATCCAATTTCAGGGACGAGAACAAGAACCTGCTTCCCATCTTTTATAAGCTGTTCAGTAAGATTGAGATAAACTTCAGTTTTTCCGCTTCCTGTGACCCCTTGAAGTAGAAATCCATGAAAGCTACTTTCATATTTAAGAACTTCATTAACTGCATTTTGTTGTTCAGATGTTGGCTTAAAGGATCTCGGTGTGACTGCATTATTTATTTCAGTTGGTTTCTTAATAATTGCAGGCTTTCCAAGTCTCAGGTTTTTTGGAAGGGCACTGGCAAGAACTTCACCCACTGGATGATGGTAATAGTTGGCTGACCAGAATAAAAAACCAAGAATTTCTTTGGATAATAATGCTTCAGTATCAATTACTTCTTCGATAGCTCGAAGTTTACCAAACTCACTTCTATCTTTTAAAGAAAGGACAATTCCTATAACTTTTTTTGGACCAAATGGAACTTTAACTCTGGCTCCTACACTGACCTCTTGATTACAAATGTAATCAAATGTATTGTATAAGGGCACTGGAATGGCAACTTCTATGATTTGACTCAAAGTAAAATGTTTTAGGGATAAAATAAGTATTTTAGCAATATAAATTAGCCATGGTAGTTATTCAAAACATCATTAACGATATAAATATAGATGAAGACAAGCTTGGGCTAGATTGCCAAAAATTTATGAGTGAATCAGGGGTTAAAGAAAGTGAGTTACTCATTCGCATAGTATCTCCTGTTGAGATTCAAGTTCTCAATAAAGAGTACCGAGATAAAAACCAAGTAACTAATGTGTTATCTTTTCAAAGCGATATTCCTGAGGAAATTGGAGAGTCAATATTAGGCGATGTTGTTATTTGTGCTGACGTGGTAAGAGAAGAGGCACTATTAGGAGGTAAAACGTTTTCAGATCATTTGACTCATATGGCGATACATGGCATTCTTCACTTGGTAGGACATGACCATACAGATCTTGAATCTGCTAATAAAATGGAGTCTATTGAAATTGATTTTTTAAAGACTCTGGGGATTAGCAACCCATACCATTAGGCAAAACTAAGAATTGATTAGAAGTCCTGCGAGTTTTTTGATGCTTTCTTCTTGCTGATTATTTTTTCTATAGATAACTCCAATATCTCGTTTTGCCTTGGTTGAATTCATATCAATGGATATATTGGGGTAATGCCTAAGTATGCCAAAATCGATTGCCATTTTGGGTAGAAAACTCACACCAATATCGGTATCGACCATAGCAACAAGGGTTGAAATACTGGTACAAGAAAAATCAGAAATATGCTGATTTGAAATTTTATTATTTTGTAATATGTGTGACCTCAAGCAGTGGCCCTGCTCGAGCATTAGTAGTGACCCATTATCAATTACTTTAGATTTGCGTTTTTTATGTTGAATAAAGTAAATTGGGTCAGAAAAGACTTGAAAGCTTTCAATAAAGTTGGGCAATTCATATGGAAAAGCAAATATGGCAAAGTCAATCTTAGCTTGCTCTAGTTGCTTAAGTAAATTTTCACTGGTATCTTCCTTAAAAGAAACCTTAAGTTTTGGATAAAGCTTGCTTAAGTTTGACAAGAAATTTGGCAGAATATAGGTAGAAATCGTAGGAATTACTCCAATGGTAACTTCAGAATCAAAAAAATCTAACTTTGCAGTACTTAATAAGACATTAATCTCAGCCATCACTAATAGAGCTTGTTTTACAACTCGGTTTCCAGTGGCTGTAAAGTGAACGTTTTTATTGTCCCTCTCAACCAGCAGAACTCCTAAGTCGCTTTCAAGTTTTGATATTCCTGCGCTGAATGTGGAAGCGCTAACAAAGCAATCATCTGCAGCCTTGGAAAAGTGATTCGTTTTTTTTAGTGCAACTAAATACTGTAAGTTTTTTAGCGAGGGGGTCATTTTATATTCGTTTTTTACGGATATTATATACATATTTATTCAATTTATTTATATATCAAGTACTGGTATGATGATGGCTCGTTTAACCAATCGGAGGAAGTTATGTCATTAAGCGGAAGTAAAACAGAACAAAGTTTAAAGGATGCATTTGCTGGAGAGTCACAGGCAAATAGACGCTACTTATATTTTGCAAACCAATGTGATGTTCTTGGTGAGCCAGATATGGCTGCTTTATTTAGATCAACTGCAGAAGGTGAAACTGGCCATGCTCATGGTCATATGGAGCATCTCATTGAAGGTGGTGTTGGTGACCCAGGTACAGATATGCCTGCTAAGGAAGTAAGAGAGATGCTTGAAAGTGCTGTTCATGGAGAAACTCATGAATACACTGATATGTATCCAGGTATGGCGAAAACAGCAAGAGATGAGGGTTTTGATGAGATTGCTGAATGGTTTGAGACTTTAGCTAAAGCTGAACGTTCTCATGCAAATCGTTACCAAAAAGCACTAGATAGTTTATAAAAACTTCGTTACCATAGGCTTAGCCTATGGTAACAAATCCTAGGAAAATATGTCTAAATTTAAAGAAGGTAATTTAGAAGCACCAACTCGCCACCCTCTAAATTGGAAAGATGAAGATTTTTATAATGAAGAGTCTCTCAACACAGAATTAGAAAGAGTATTTGATATCTGCCATGGTTGTAGACGTTGTGTGAGCCTTTGCAAGTCTTTCCCAACTCTCTTTGATTTGATTGATGAGTCCCAAACATTTGAGGTTGATGGCGTTGATAAGGCAGACTACAAGAAAGTGGTTGACCAATGCTATTTGTGTGATTTATGTTTCGTAGCAAAATGCCCTTATGTTCCGCCGCACGACTTTAATGTTGATTTCCCACATTTAATGCTTCGAGCAAAAGCAATTCAATTTAAAAAGGGCGAAACAAAACTGTCTCATAAAATCTTAACGTCACCACAAAAAGTAGGTTCTGTCGCATCTTTGCCAGTAATCTCGCCAATTGTTAATTGGTCTAATAGCAACAAAACAATGAGAAAGGTAACAGAAAAAGTTTTAGGTGTTCATGTTGATGCTGTTGTTCCAAAATACCATACCAAAAAACTTTCAAAAATTTTTGTAGAAGATAATTCTTCAAGTAAATTTAAGGTAGCAATTTTTGGAACTTGTTATGGTGAATATAATGATCCTCAAACAGTTATCGATTTAGTGGATGTTCTTAGGCATAACGGTGTAGAAGTAAAACTCATTAAAAAAACGCAGTGTTGCGGTATGCCCAAGATGGAGCTTGGTGATCTTGAGGCGGTGGTTAAGTATGCGAATGAAAATATAACGCCACTTATAAAGTTAGTGAATGATGGTTATAAACTAATTGCGCCAATACCCTCATGTGTCTTAATGTTTAAAAATGAATTGCCAATGATAATTTCTGAAAATGAAGATATTATGGCCATATCTAAAGCGTTTTATGATCCCTTCGAATATCTATCATTTTTAAAAGAAAGTAACCAGTTTGATAGTAATTTCAAGCCAATTGATAAAGAAGTGCTTTATCAAATTGCTTGTCACCAAAGAGTACAAAACATTGGCTCACACACTAAAAGAATTCTGGGCTTAATCCCAGACCTAGATGTAAATATTGCGGAAAGATGTTCTGGGCATGACGGTACATATGGAGTCAGAAAAGATACGCATACTTACTCTGTGCAAATTGGAATGCCAGTTGCTAAAAAAATAACTGACACAACCGATTTGGTTGTTAGTGACTGCGTTATGGCTGGAAACCATGTCGCCCATATTGCTTCGCAAGATATAGAATCCATTCATCCAATTAGCTTGGTGAAAATGGCTTATGATTTATAACATAAATGAGGTTAATTAAATGCTAACAAGACAAGACTTATTGTCTCTTGAAGAATACGCAGAACAACGTTCAGCTATTCGTTCAGATACTATTCAAACAAAAAAGCTCAGAGAGGTTAATCTTGGAGAGCATCTAAGGATCTTGTTTGAAAACAAGAAAACAGTCCAGTTTCAGATTCAAGAGATGCTTCGTATAGAGAAAATTTTTGAGGCTGACGGTATTCAAGAGGAGCTCGATGTGTACAACTCACTTGTGCCTGAGGGGTCAAATTTGAAGGCCACTATGATGATTGAGTATACTAATGTTGAGGAGCGAACGGCTGCATTATCTAAATTAATCGGCGTTGAAAGAAGCATCTATTTTCAAGTTGGTAATCATGACAAAGTGTTCGCTATTTGTAATGAGGACATGGATAGAGAAACAGAGGTTAAGACCTCAGCTGTTCACTTTATGCGTTTTGAGTTTGATCAAAATATGATGGTTGATTTTGGATCAAAAGCACCAGTCAAGGTTGGCGTTTCCCACCCCCATTATGATTATGAAATTATTTTGAATTCGGATACGCAAGAAGCCCTTAATAAAGACTTTAACAATAGCTACTTTAATTAATAGTATTTAAACTTCAGTAATTTCACCGAGGACTTCCATGGCTCGTAAAGAGCCATCTACATAATACATTCTTAATTTATCTCTGTCCCATGGAGGGATGCTTGATTCCTGAAGTACTTTTTTAAGAGATTGGGAGTGGCTTTTCCCTTTAACTTTTATTCGTTGACCATCTAAACGAAAACGTATTTCAAAATTAGGAAGGTTTTTTAATGCTTCGTAATAGGGGCATGGTAGTTTTGACGACTCAATATGCTCATCAAAAAAATACAACTTATTATTGTATCGCCTAACTTCATAGTGATGCCATCTTAAGATTACATTAGCATCAGTTTTTGCACTCAATGAAGAGATAAGCTCATTGAGAACTTTATTAGAAGGTAATAGAAAGCCTAGATTGGCAATATAATAACGAAGCACGTTAACCATTCTTCGTTTCGGTAGTTGAATTAATGAACTAACTTGAATTTTGTTATTGATCAGTAATTCAAAATTTTTAATATCAAGTTCGGCCAAGTCTTGCATCAGCTTCAATGCTTCTGCCTGATGCGCCGCACTTCTTGATACATTCTTAATAAGTCCATTAAATGCGCTTGATAGCTTTGGTAGAAATTCAATTCTTAATAGGTTTCTTTTGAAATTAGTATCTCGGTTGCTATCATCCTCTATCCATTCGAGATGATTTTTTGAAGCATAGTCTATGATTTTTTGTTTTGAAATATTTAGAAATGGACGATAAAGCTCTGAGTCACCAATACTTTTTATTTTTGGCATTGAGGCAAGTCCAGCAACTCCACTGCCTCTAAACAATTGCAGTAAAAAAGTTTCAGCCTGGTCCTCTTGGTGATGTGCGGTACAAAGAATCTCATCCACTTTTAATTCAGACTTTAATGAAAGATAGCGTTTTTTACGTGCATTTTCTTCGATATTAGAAGAATTTTCAAGATTTATATCTATATCTTTATACTCAATTTTTTGATCGTTACATAGGGCTGAACAGAAAGTACCCCACTCTTTGCTGAATTTAGACAGGTTGTGATTTATATGAACAGCTCGAACATTGCCGGGGTAGTGTTTATTTAAAAAATGAAGGAGTACAACTGAGTCAATACCACCACTTAAGGCAACGACAATTTTCTTGCCAGTTAAGTATTCATCTTTATTCGCTAAATCTTCCAAAGCCTAGTAGTTTTTCATGTCTATTCTCAATAAGTTTATCAATAGGCAAGTCAATTAGATTAGTTAGCTCTTTAATCAGGGCTTTTTTAAGAAATACAGAAGCCTTTTCAGGGTCTCTATGAATTCCGCCAAGAGGTTCCGGTATTATTTTTTCAATTAGTTTATGTTTTTTTAAATGCTTACTTGTTAGTTTAAGTGACTCTGCGGCAATTGGCGCCTTAGAGGCGTCTTTATAAAGTATTGAGGCACAACCTTCTGGAGAGATAACAGAATAAATGCTGTATTCAAACATCATCATAGTGTCGCAAAGACCAATTGCAAGGGCACCACCTGAGCCACCTTCACCGATGACTACAGATAAGATTGGTGTTTTCAAGGTAGACATTTCAAATAAGTTTCTAGCAATCGCTTCACTTTGTCCCCGCTCTTCAGCACCAATTCCAGGATAGGCCCCAGGGGTGTCTATAAAAGTAATTACTGGAAGTGAGAATTTTTCAGCCATCTTCATGAGTCTAAGGGCTTTGCGATAACCTTCAGGCCTTGTCATGCCGAAGTTATGGAAAATCTTTTCTTTTGTTGAGCGGCCTTTTTGCTGCCCAATAAACATAAATGTGAGGTCATCAATTTTTGCAATTCCACCAATCAATGAATGATCATTTGCATAGGCTCGATCCCCACAAAGCTCAGTGAACTCATCAAAGATTTTATCAATATAGTCTAAAGTGTAAAGCCTTTGAGGATGCCTTGCTAGCTGCGAAACCTGCCAATCAGTTAGCGATGAAAAAATTTTCTTTGTTAACAGTTCACTTTTTGCTTTTAGTGACTCCATTTCTTTAGCAATATCGGCATCATCTTTGATGCTCTCTAGGGCGTCAATTTTTTCTTCAAGTTCAGCTATTGGTTGTTCAAAATCAAGATAGTTTAAGTTCATTTAATACGCTTAATGGTCGTTTAAAATTTATTGCTAATTATAGCAGATGCAATGTTTATAATCTTGCAATGGATTTACTTACCCTGCTTTCTCTAACGTTTGCTACATTTGTTTATGCAATTTCGCCAGGACCTGGCCTATTTGCAGTGCTGGCAATTTCTACAAGATATGGCCCTATTCCTGCTGTGTGGCTTTCAATTGGACATACTGTTGGTGATATCATTTATGTCGCACTTGCAATGTTAGCACTCAATGCCATAGCAGGTCTAATTAGTGATAGCATGCTCTACGTTAAAATTTTAGGCGCATCCTATTTGGTATATATTGGCTACCAGCAGTATAGGTCAAGAGGTATTAGCTTCGAACAAACAAGTAACAAAAGTTCAACACTAAAGCTTTTATTAGCAGGATTTATTGTTGGGGTTACCAACCCTAAGACCATTATTTTTTATTTATCTTTTCTACCAGTTTTTATAGATTTAAATAATTTGACCGTTGCAACCGAAATTAAAGTAATTTCAGTTATTGGAATTACAGTATTCTTCGTACTCACTCTAGCAAACATCCTAGGTCTTCGACTAAGAAAACATATTGAAAATCCAGTGATTATCAAACGTGTAAATAAGATTACTGGTATTACGATGATTTTGGTTGGTTGTTTTGTCGGTCTGTACTAATATTACCTAGGAAAATAATGTTTCAATCTGAAAAAAATATGACATTTATAATGATTCTTGTTCCATTTGTGTGGGCATTATCAGGTATCTCAGCAAAATATCTTTCCTTTTATATCGGTGAAGATGAGATTGTCGTCTATAGGTTTTTCTTATCTGTTCTTTCAACCATCCCACTTTTGATATGGATGAAAATACCTATCAAAATTAGTTTGTTTAATCTTGTGTTATCAATCGTCATTGCAATCTTTATGATTAGTAACTATCGGTTTTATTTTATGGGCATGCAAAGGGGCGCTGCGGGCTTAGGGGCTGCATTAGTTACTGTTTTGATTCCAATATTTGTCTATATTTTTATGATATTTTCAAAGAAATCTAAGCCACTTATTAAGGACTGGGCTGCACTACTGGTGGGCACAATTGGTGTCCTTTTGATGATGAATTTTGATCAATCTAACTTGGCACAATTAATCAGTGGAGGCAATCTCTATTTTGTTTTGGCAGCTTTGGCTTATGCAGCTGTCACTATTGTTGGAGCCTATATGAAAAATATGCATGTACTGGCCTTTAACTTTTACATAAGCCTATTTGGCTTTATGATCGATTGGGTTTATTCTTATGATACAAGTCTTCTTGTAACTTTAATGGATATGGATTATATTTTCTGGATTAACATTCTTTTTGTTTCAGTTATAGCTGGTACCGCTATTACCGCATTGTACTATACTGGTATAAGAGTTATAGGATCTAAAAAAACCTCGGTGTTTAGTTTGCTGTCACCATTTTTTGCAATTGCCTTTGGGGCAATTTTTTTTCAAGAAGCACTAAACTTACAAAATATTATAGGAATTATTATGGCAGTATCTGCCTTATTTGTTTTAATTGATTTGAAGCTTAAGGCTTTCTTGCCCTCTAGGTAGCTGATTATGGAAATAAATATTTTTTTAGTCCTTGGATTTACTCTATTTGTTTTTGCAGTAACCCCTGGTCCAGGAACTCTGGCACTTCTTTCTATTTCTACTTCGAGAGGACTCGCCTCAGCAATATTTTTTTCAGTTGGAATGACACTTGGTGATCTGACATATTTAACTATTGTCATTTTTTCTTTAAATGCTCTAGCCGATTTGATTACACCCGTTACAAACGCGGTCCAATATTTTGGAGCCTGTTATTTATTTTATTTGGGCTACTGTCAATGGACTGCTGGAAAATTCAGTATGGATAATGAAGTTTCAGCCCAATCCCATTTGAAAGAATTACTGACTGGTTTCCTCTTAGCTGGAACTAATCCAAAGGTAATGATTTTCTATTTATCAGTCCTTCCTTCTCTGATTGATCTCAATCAAGTAAGTTTAGCTTATGGACTGAAAATCGTAGCTACTGTTGCCACTTCATTGTTGCTTGGTTTGGTATTTATTGGTGTTCTAGGAAAAAAATTAAGGCAACTAATAAGTAGTCAAAAAATTGCCTTGAAAGTGAATAGGGTTTTTGGAGTAATAATGATTGGTGTTGGTTTTAGCCTTTTTTATTTCTAATTATTTTTTACTCAGGAGTTGCGGTAATATCACGAGTCAATAAATCCTTCATAATTGCAGTGCGCATTTCATCTGTAAAGTCAAACCAATCAAATATTTCATTCATATGACGATTGCAGCCAACACAAAAATTATTTTCATTGTATTTGCAAATACTCACGCATGGACTTTTAATCTGCCTTAGTCTGCTTTGCTCACTCATTGGATAGCTTGGTATCTCACTATTGATTTGAAAGGTATTTTAATCGAGTTATTAATTTATGAGCGAAGTTTTTCATTGTTATCATCATAAGCCGCACTCGTTGAGACATGACAACTTCGATTACCTAGAGAGGTTGCAACATTAAGTTTAACTCCCTCCTTACATAGGTTTGGCTCTAAATAAGCAAAGGCCACACTATGGCCCACTCTGAAGCCATAAGCGCCACTAGTTATAATTCCACTAAGCTTATCTCCATTAAAAACCGCTTCATTCCCAAAGCACTCAGCTGGAATATCATCATCAAATACGAGGTATGCTAGCTTAGTCTTAATTCCATCAATTTGTCTTTGACGGATATTTTTAGAGCCAATGAACTCACGGCTCAAGTCAAGAAACCGATCCATTCCAGCTTCTAAAGCTGAAATTTCTTCGGTGAATTCTGCGCCATAAGCCCTGTACATTTTTTCTAAGCGCATGCTATTAAAGGCCTGTCCTCCAAAATCTTTTAAGCCATGGGAGCTTCCCATTTCCATTAAGGATTCATAGATAGAAATGATTTGCCAGCTCGGCATATGGAGCTCCCAGCCAAGTTCACCAGCATAAGAAACTCTCATTGCAAAAACAGCTGCAGAGTCTATTTTGATTGTTTTACAACTCAACCAAGAAAAAGAATTATTGCTAAGGTCTTCCTGAGTGCATTGACTTAAAATTTCTCTAGAATTTGGCCCAGTTAGTAAAAGCCCACCCCAGCTTTCAGTTAGATTTTCTATTGTTATATCAAAGTCATCTGAGTGCCATTCAAGCCATTGATAATCTTTAACTTCGGAGCCTATAGCTCCCATAAGAAGGAATTCCTCCTTATTGATACGGCTAATTGTTTGTTCTGCCCTAATTCCACCCTTCGGCGCATGAAAAAGGGTTAGCCCAATTCTCCCATCTTTTGAAGGTAACTTATTACAGGATAAATTATCTAGAAATTTAAAAGCATCCTTACCAGTAATTCTAAATTTTGCAGTGCCACTAATATCAGTTATTCCACAAGCATTTTGAACAGCACTACACTCTTGTAATACTGCATCATGAGCCTCACTATGGGCCCACGTTAAAGTTTCTTTTCTGATTTCATCAGTAGTAAACCAAGAAGGCTTTTCATAGCCAGTATTGACAGTATGAATAGCTCCCTTTTGACTCAATAAAGTGTGCAGAGGGCTGACTCTTATAGGCCTTCCATGAGGGCGATTTTCATTTGGAGAGGCAAATGAGTACATCCTCTCATATGACTCTATCGCCCTAGTGGTGCAGTATGTTTTATCAGCCCACTTGTCAAAGCGACGACTATCAAGCGAAGCCATATTGAGTTCCGTCTGGCCATGAACCATCCACTGAGCTAGATATTTACCAATACCGCCCTGTGCAATTCCAATGCTTGCGCCACAAAGATTCCAAAAATTTTTCAATCCTTTGGCAGGGCCAACCAGTAAATTATCATCAGGCGTGTGGGTTATCAGTCCATTAATTACTGTGCTAATCCCAACTTCTTTAAATAATGGAACTATATCCATGCATCGTTCTAACCAAGGCATCAATCTTTCAAGGTCACCTTCAAAAAGCTCTCTGTCAAATGACCAATCTACTCCATCAAGCGCCCATGGTTTAGAGCCTCTTGTCTCATATGGGCCAATTAAAAAACCACTGCCCTCTTGTCTAATATAGGAGGCTGCAATAGAGTCACGGGTTACGGGCAATTCCTTAGAGAGTGCTGCAATATCTGGGTGATTATCAGTAATTAAATACTGATGTTGCAAGTTAACTAATGGCACATAAGAGCCAACCATGGCTCCAACCTGTGGTGAGAAACAGCCGCCGGCATTAACTACATGCTGGGCAATAATTTTTCCTAACTCAGTAACAACTTCATACTCACCACTTGGTAGGATGTTGATATCAATCACCCGGTTAAAGTTACTAACTTCAGCACCTGCTTTTTTTGCAAGCTGCGCTAATTGAGTGACTACCGTTGTAGGGTCTACATGGCCATCATTTGGAGTGTATAAAATACTGCGTGCCTTGTCAAAGTTCATCATTGGGTTGATAATTGAGGCCTCATCCTTCGAGACAAAATGCATTTCACAGCCAATATGATTTGCCTTACTCAAAATATTATTAAACCACTGCTCTTCAACCTTGTCATACCCAACCCGTAGTGAGCCAGTTTTATGAAATGATGAATCTAACCCAGTTTTATCAGGAAGAATCTCATCGTAAAGTTTTATAGTGTACTCATGAATGCTCGATAGAGTATGGTTGCCATTAAAGTTTGGGCATAGGCCAGCAGCATGCCAGGTTGAGCCACTTGTGAGCTCACCCTTTTCTACCAGGACAACATCAGTCCAACCTTCCTGAGTAAGATGGTACATAAGGTTAACACCTAGTGATCCACCTCCAATGATTACTACTTGAGCATGTGACTTCATATTAATTATCTATTTTTTAAATGGCTTACGGCCAATATCTTTTCTGCTTAATTTGATATTAAACTTTGCCCGTATTTTTTGATCCACATCATCACTTATATGGCTTGGAAAGTGTTCTGATAGGATTTCTTTTTTTTGTTTTATAGCCTTTTCAAGTAGAACAGGCTTGCCCATATCAGCCCAATCATTTGGGCTATCCCTATCACTTAAATCAGGAAAGATGTATTCACTTTGCATAACGCTAATTGTTAATTCTGAGCCGAGATAGTGAGCTTTATCGTTCAAGCAAACATCTTTAATCGTTTCAAAACAAAGTGACTCTTCGCTATCATCACTAAACCCTTTGGTCATTCTCATTGATGCTCCCAACAAGTCATTATCCATCAACAAGCTTTCAGGACAAGTTCCTAAAAGACTTGCATACATTCCAGCAGATTCATAAATTATATTGGCTCCAGCAATTGCCGTAACTGTATGAGTAGAAGCTCTCTCTGATCCTGCTTGAAAATCTGGGAATTTAGAGTCTGTCATTCCTGCAGGGGTTCCAGTTGGCAGATCTAAGAAGTTGCCCATCTGTGCGCAAGCTGCAGAAATTAATCCTTGTTCTGGAGAGCCTCCACACATTGATCCAGTTCTTAAGTCAGACACAAAAGGCCAAGTTCCAAGAATTGCCGGTGCGCCTGGTTTGATAGCATTCACATATACCAGTCCGCCAAGACATTCAGCCCAAGCCTGGGACACAACACCTGGAAGGAGAGGAGGAGCAGTTGCTCCAGCTTGACCTGCCGATAAAAGCAGTATTGGCATGCCACCTTCAACGCCAACACGAACACATTCTAAAGATTCTTCTGCAAATTTCATTGGAGGCACTACATGGCAATTACTCATGCTTAAAAACGGCCTTTCACGCCATTTTTCTTCACTTCCAGCAATAATATGAAGCATTTCAAGAGCATCAGTTACGTGCTGCGATTCTGTAAAACTTGCGCCTAAATGCTTCTCAGTTCCCATTGCCACACAATAAACTGAGTTTTGATCCATCTCACGTGGACTAGTAATATCTCTCAGGACGCAAGTTCGTTGAAACATATGAATATGTTCGCACTGATCTGCAATTCTAGCCATATCGTATAGATCTTGACTTTCAGATTCGCGGTACTCGTTGTTCTCAGGGTCGGCAATAAGAACTGCAGCGCCAGCAGTTGAGAAGTGAACTCTTGAGCCACTTAAATCTAAATCATGCTTTGGCGATTGTCCATGCAGAGTGAGGTTGCGCTGTGAAAGATTCATAGCTTTCTTAACCACTTCTTTTGGCATTCTTAATCTACCATCATCTCCAAGAATAGCGCCAAAAGCAACACAAGTTTCAATGCAGTGTGGAGTGGCATCAGCAAAGCCAATTTCTTCTAGAATTCGAAAAATATTAGCTTCAATTGCAACAACTTGTTTATCGCTAAGTGGTTTGTACCTTCCGCCAATTTCGCCTGGCAAAACAGGTTTTTCTTCTTTTGTTAGTGGCGCACTCCTTAGTGCAATTCTTGCATCTCTTCCACCTGATTTTCTTCTAGTCATAACAGTATTTGAGTTGAACGATAAATCACATTTTGATACTAAATCAAAGCACTGTCAATTGTTTTTTTATGGCAGGGTGAAAGTGCTTATATGAAGGTAAATTTATAATTATTAATTAGATGCCTTTGCCACTGTCAAAGTGAAATTAAGCACCTTTTCTAATGCCTGAAAGCTACCATGAGGTAATGGTCTTGAGTTGAGTGAATTTTTTTATATATTTTTAGCTAGATTTTTAATCAAATTTTGAGTTTCTTCCCAATCTATACAACCATCTGTAACAGATATACCGTAATCCATTTCAGCTTGGTTATCTAATATTTTTTGTTTCCCAGAAAATAAATTACTCTCAAGCATTAAGCCAAAAATTGATTTATTTCCAGCAGATATTTGGTTAGTTATGTCTTCAATTACCTTACCCTGATTTCTATAATCTTGATTTGAGTTGTCATGTGAGCAGTCAATCATAATCCTTGCGGCTAATCCATTTTCTTTAAGGAGATTTTCGCATTCAATAACGTCATCCTTATAATAATTAGGCTTAATGCCACCTCTAAGAATAATGTGAGATGATTTATTTCCCATTGCCTTAAAAGTTGAAATTTGACCTTCATCATTAATACCTAGAAAGCTTTGAGGGGAAGAGCACGCTTTAATAGCATTGATTGCCATGTTTAGGTTTCCATCAGTACCATTTTTAAAACCAACAGTCATAGAGAGCCCACTTGACATTTCACGATGAGTTTGAGATTCAGTTGTTCTTGCTCCAATCGCACACCAAGAAATAAGATCACCTAAATATTGAGGAGTAATTGGATTGAGGGCTTCCGTTGCCGAAGCAATCCCTTGATCTGCAAGCCATGCAAGAAACTCACGTCCTTGGTGGAGGCCTTTTTCAACATCAAGTGAATTGTCCATATCTGGGTCACTAATTAATCCTTTCCAGCCAACCGTTGTTCTTGGTTTTTCAAAATATACCCGCATGACTAAGTAGACTGATTCTTTAACTTCCTCTTGAAGGGATTTGAGTTTAAGGGCGTACTCCTTGGCAGCGCCAATGTCATGAATCGAGCAAGGGCCAACAATTACCATCAGTCTTTCATCTTTTCCTGAAAAAATGTTGTCCACAGTTTTTCTGCTAGTTAAAATGTTCTCTTTACCCTTGCCACTTACTGGAATAGTTTTCTTTAATTCAATAGGCGAGGTTATGACAGTTTCGCTTTCAATATTTTTATTGTGAATTTTATTGCTCATTTAAATGGGGATTTATTTATTATTAAGCAGTGATTTAAGCATAGATCTATATTTTTTTTAAATAGATAGGAAAAATTAGGTTAATTATATTTTTTTGGTAATTAGGAAAACTAGTATAAATAATGAAAAATACACTTAAAAAAGCTGCATTAATTTTGGTACTCTTTTTAGGAGGGTGCAGTTCAATTACGTTTATTTATAATCAGTTTGATAATCTTTTTCCATGGTATCTACAAAGTTATGTTGACCTTGATCGTGATCAAAAAAAATACTTAGATGAGCTTTTGACGCCTTTCTTTCAGTGGCATAGAGTGGAAGAAATGCCTCAATATGCACAAATTATTGGCGACTTAGAGCTGGCTATAAATGATGAAGTAGATATAGAAAGCATTGCCCTGATTACTCAGAATGTTGAAGAGTCTTGGTTTCGTCTGGAGGATCAAATGATCATGTGGGCAATTCCTCTTGCTAGAGACTTATCCGATGAGCAAATCACAAAATTTATTCAAGTTTTAAAAACTAAAACTACTCAGAGTGAAAAAAAATTGCTAGTTCGTAACGATCAGGTGTATCAAAGTGACAGTTACAAAAGCCTACGAAAGAACTTAAGGCGCTTTATGGGCTCACTGACTAAAGATCAGCTTGACTTAGTAAAAATTACAAGTAAGGAAATGAGGAGGGTTGATGCTGAACGCATTCAGAGTCGGAAAGCATTCAATGAAAAGCTTAGCTTCATCCTTCAAAGAGAACAAGGCTGGGAAGACAGGCTGAAAAAGATAACTCATAGTGATGACTTGGTTGCTGAGAATTACCAGTCGACATATGCCTTCAATACTGATTTAATTCAGCATCTATTAGTGGCAATATTAAATTCTAGAAACGATAAGCAAGACCAAAAGTTACGCACACAACTTGCAAGGTACAAGGCTGATATTAACGGTCTAGTTAACTAAATGAATATAGCTACTACCAGCGCCTTCTCATTCGTCCTTTGAAGATTGCAGATCCCCAGCTGAGGGCAATACCGATTAAAGCTGCACTTAATAGCCACATGAGTGGTAAGCTTGCATCTGAGCCAAAAATGATAGCTCTATAGGCTGCGCCGATAGCATCAAACGGTACCGCTGTTCCAATGCGTTCAAGCCATTCAGGCGCTGCGCTTACGGGCGCAACCGATCCACTTAGTACAGATTGATACTGAACTAAAGGAAGAATAATTAGTAAGGCTGAAAGCCCAATAATTTCGAAGACCCCAAGAAATAACCAAGTTAAACAAACACTAACAAGCCATACACTTAACCAGGCCATCAAGAATACTTCCCATTGAAGAGTTGTTAATGTAACAACTATTGCTAGAGTAAAGCTGGCAAATCCCATCGTCATAACTGGAACAATAGTTCGTACATAAGCCCTGTTAAGAAATGCCATTTGACGCGTTCCAAGAAACAAAAGAATTGCCCCGACCATTGAAGCCATCCAAGTGGTAAAACTCATTACAAAGGGCGCAGGGAGAGAAGCTAAACTTTTGGCTTTAAACATTGTTTCTACATTTGTAGCTACGAGAACGCCTGAATCAGGTGGTTGGTTATTTAGCTTTGAGGCACGCAGATTTGAAATAAAAGTTGACAGCGCTATTTGGAGCATCGATGGGAGCTGGCTAGCTATTTGCGTTTCAGCAATCGTTAAATGCTGGGAGTTTAATACTCCGATTGATAGGTTTTTATTGCTCAGAGCAAGCTGAGAAAAATTTTCAGGAAAAGTAATCACTGAAGACACGTTGCCTTTTAAGAGAGCATTTTTAGCAGCATCAGAATCTTTAAGAAGAGTCACTCTAAAAGGGAGACTTTTAGAAAGCCCTTTAATGGCTTGAATTGAGACTAGCGGGAGTGTAGGGCCGACATCTTCATTAACAATACCTAGTTCGAAGGATGATGTAATTCGAGCTGGATCTGAGGGCGCTGTCAGATTAAATATTGAAAAAACCAGCATGATTACAGTTGGAACAATAACTGCTGGTTTAAATAATTCGCTTCTACGAAAATCGGAAAGTGAGGAAGGCATTATATTGAATTTAAAATAGGGTTAACAATACACAAATGCACCTACTTAGTCAAACTGACTTTGTTATCACTAAGTATCATTTCAGCTGCTTTTTCTGCAATCATCATAGTGGGTGCGTTAGTGTTTCCTGAAACAAGCTCTGGCATGATTGAGGCATCTACAACTCTTAATCCAGTTACTCCATGAACTTTGAGACGATCATCAACTACGCTTTCTTCATCATGTCCCATCCTACAGGTGCCGACAGGATGATAAATACTTTGACTATGGTTTTTAGCCACTTCTAATAACTCCTCGTCCGATTCAAAGGAATAGCCAGGGACATATTCATCAAGAATATTATTTTTAATCGAATTTGCTTTCGCAATCTTTCTTGCAACTTTAATAGAGTCAATTGCAATTTGTTTATCAGATTCTGTTGATAGATAGTTTGGAATGATTGTTGGAAGATCATAAGGGTTTGAAGAATTAATTGAAACTTCTCCTCTACTTTCGGGTCTTAAGTTACAAATAGACATTGTAAATGCGGAAAATGGATGGACACCATCTCCTGGTTTATCAGCACTTAATGGCTGCATATGAAATTGTATATTTGGCCTTGAGCCATTGAGGGAAGTATTGGTAAAGGCAAAGACTTGACTTGCACTGAGGGTTAATGGACCCGTTCTAAAAAGCATATACTGAAGACCAATTAGCCCTTTCTTCCACCATGTGTTGAGTTCATCATTCAAGGTCCTTGTGTTAGTTTTATAAACCATCCTAACCTGAAGATGGTCTTGCAAGTTTTTTCCAACTGACGGATTGTTATGAATTGTTTTGATACCCAGTTCGCTTAAGTGTTTACCATCTCCAATTCCAGAAAGTTGTAATATTTGTGGAGAACTAATTGCACCTGCAGACAGAATGACCTCTTTGTTTGCATGAATTACCTGATTAGATTGACCTTTATTTTGCGAGCATTCAACACCTATCGCCCTTGATCCTTTAAAAATTACCTTGCCCAATTGTGTATTTGTAACAATGGTTAAATTTTTCCTAGATCTAATTTTTCTGTTTAAAAATGAACGGTATGAGCTTTTTCTGAAACCCTTGTGCGTTGTTTGTTGAAAATAGCCAACCCCTTCTTGCTTTTCTCCATTGCAATCTGAGTTGAAAGGAATGCCTACTTCTTCAGAGGCTTGGATAAAAAGATCAGCTATTTCTCTTCGAAGTCTTAGGTTAGAAACTTTAAGTTCTCCATCAATACCATGGTATTCATTTGCACCATTTTCTTGACACTCAAACTTTTTAAAATAAGGAAGGACATCTTTATATGACCAGCCTTTATTTCCAAGCCTTTCCCAGTTATCATAGTCCTCTCTGTCGCCTCGGATATACAGAAGCCCGTTGAGGGCACTTGAGCCTCCAAGTACTTTTCCTCTTGGCCAGTCAATCCTTCTATTATTTAATCCTTTGTCTTTTTCTAGTTTGTACATCCAATCAAACTTTGGATTATTCATGGTTTTAAAATAACCAACGGGCACATGAAGCCAAAGATTGTCATCCTTGCGACCAGCTTCAATCAATAAGACACTGTTATCAGGACTAGCTGAAAGCCTATTTGCTAATAGGCAGCCAGCCGAGCCAGCTCCTACAATAATGTAATCGTAATTCTCTTGCATATATTTCTAGTTGTAAATTATTTTATTAATCAAGAATAATATAGATTGAAATATTAAATATTTAAATGATATATAGTGAAATTACTATTGTAAGTATATATTTAGTGAATCAATTTATTTCTAACAAAATTATATAGCTTAACTAGAAGTTTTATTTAAGAAATAGATAATACATATATATCAATTCATGTATACTAAAATTTGATTTAGTGCCTTAAGTTATCTTTTATCTTATCGCTAATCAAAGTACTTTTTATATTTATTTAGATTAATTAGGAGATTTTATGTTTAAAAATAAAGTTGTTCTTTTGACATCTGTAGCATTGCTTACTGCTAGTTCAAGCGCTATGGCGGTCAATTTAAAAATTCAATCTGTATTAAACTCTACAGGTAGTGAAGTTGGTTACGTTAGAGACTTTGCAGAGGATGTTGCTGCATTAACTGATGGTAGGGTAACAATAGAAGTTCTTCCAGGTGGCTCTGTTGTTCCTAATGCTGACCTTATCGATGCTGTAGACGCTGGTCTAATTGATGGTGGTTTTGCATGGACTCACTACTGGTCTGGTAAGCACCCTGCAGCAATGCTGTTTGGCTCACCAATTGCTGGAGCTGGCCTCGGTATTGATAATATCGCATGGCTTTCTTGGTTCCACAGTGCGGGTGGTAAAGAGTTGTATGATCGACTATGGGACGAGATGGACCTAAATGTTGTTGGCTTGATGCTTCAACCGGTTGGTCCTGAAGCGCTGGGTTGGTTTAAAGAGCCAATCAATAGTATGGATGACTTCCGTAAATTAAGATTCCGTGCACCTCCAGGGCTCCCAGGCCAAGTTTATAAAGATATTGGTGTTGCAGCTGTAGCGATGGGTGGTGGTGATATTCTGCCTGCACTTGAGAAAGGCGTAATTGACGCAGCAGAATGGTGCTGCCCAGAGCCGGATAGAGACTTTGGTTTCCAAAAAGTTCTTAAATATTACTACTTACAAGGACTTCACCAGAATGTTGTGAATGCAGATATGTATATTAATGGCGATGTGTGGGATAAGATCTCTGATCGTGACCAACATGCTATTCATGTTGCTGCAAGAGCAGCAAGACTTGACTCTATGTCAAATCGTATCTACGCAAACGGTATTGCAATGGCAGACTTGCTAGAGCAAGGTGTTCAGCTAATGGATACGCCTGAAGACTACTTCGTAGAGTTTATGGCTGCTGCGCAAGCACAACTTCAAAAGAATGCTAATGAAAATGCATTCTTTGCTGAAGTATGGGCATCACAGAGAGATTTTGCTGAAAAAGCTGTACCTTTCTGGTCAGGAGCTCAGTCTTCTAACGCTAAGTTAGGTTTAGCTTTTACGAAGACTTTACAGTAAAGATCTTTCGTAAAACTTAAAAATTAAGTTGCCAATAGTGAAAACTGTTGGCAACTTTTTTTGAAAGTAAGACGGCTTAGCTGGCTTAGGTTACCCTTTTTCCTGAAGCCAGCAAATGCCTTAATTAATTAGTTCTTATTTTTTAAACTATTTTGTTTTGTTACAATAGTTTAATATTTTTTATAAAACTATTAGGTGCACACTATGTCGAAAGAGGATGATATTGGGCAATTAGATATTACTGATGAAATGATCGCTGAAGGCAGAGCATATACCGGGGTCATGCCGGATGATATGCCTAAGTTAATGGCACAAATAATTCTCAGTATTGATCTCTTCAGTCTCAGAGTTGGTCAGATAACATGCTGGTTGACTGTTCCAGTATTCACTGCCATGTTTATTGAGGTTGTGGGAAGACACTTCTTTGGCTCCCCAACAATGTGGGCCTACGATATTAGTAGAATGGGGGCGGGGGCAATGTTTATGCTCGGCGCTGGGTATGCACTCTCAAAAGGCGTTCATATACGAGCGGACTTTATGTATCGAGATTGGTCGGTCAAGACTCAAGCAATCATTGACTTAACTTTATATATATTATTTTATTTTCCTGGATTGATAGGCGCTGCATGGGCATGCTATAAGTACGCTTATAAATCTTGGTCAATCATGGAAAGGGGTATGGAAACTGCCTGGATGCCTTATATGTATCCAATTAAGTTTGCCTTATTTGTTGGATTTATTTTCCTTTTAATTCAAGGCGTTTCAGAAGTGCTTAAGTGCGTGTATGCAATCAAAAATAGGAGATGGCCATGAGTCCAGAGGTTCTCGGCATTGTCCTAATATTAACCATGTTGTTTGCCATATTTATTGGCTTTCCAATCTCATTTACGTTAATTTTCTTAGGAGTCTTCTTTGGCTATATAGGTTTTGGAGATCTTGTTTTTTACTTAATGACCTTTCAGTTTTCTGGGAGTATGCTTGAGCAAACCCTCGCAGCAATTCCACTGTTCACCTTTATGGGTATTCTCATGGAGAAGGCTAATCTCATGGAGAGGTTATTCACCTCCGTTCAGATGGCACTTGCCAGAACCAAAGGCTCTTTATTTGTAGCCGTTCTTTTTGTTTCAGTAATTTTTGGAGCTGCAACAGGTATTGTGGGTGCATCAGTCACGATTTTAGGAATTATGTCAGCTAAGACAATGAACAGAGCGGGCTATGATGTTCAGTTGGCTGCAGGAACAATTACTGCTGGCGGTACTTTGGGAATCTTGATACCTCCAAGCATTATGTTGGTTGTTATGGGCCCTATTCTAAATGTTCCAGTAACGGATTTATTTGCTGCGGCGATTATGCCTGGGCTAATGTTAGCAGCACTTTACACAGGTTATACACTTATTAGATGCCACTTAAATCCATCATTGGGTCCTGTTGTTCCTGAGGACCTTATTCCTGACTCTATGAGAGAGGTGTGGGTTGAGTTTTTTAAAGGCCTTGTTCCGCCCGTTCTATTGGTGGGATCGTCCTTAGGTAGTATTTTAGCTGGGCTTGCAACGCCTACAGAAGGAGCAGCAATGGGAGCTGTGGGCTCAATATTTTTAACGCTTGCGTACCGAAAGTTAAATTTTAAAGTTTTTCAAGAGGCCTTATTAAAAACCCTGGAAATTACTACATTAATTATGGTTTTAGTTTGTGCCTCAAACTTTTTTGGCTCAGTTTTTTCTAGATTGGGAACACCAACGATGATTACTGAGGCATTAATGCTTCTAGATCTTCCACCAACAGCTATATTGCTAATAGTTATGGCATTTATTTTCTTGTTGGCCTGGCCATTAGAGTGGGTGCCAATTGTACTAATCATTATTCCAATCGTTTTGCCTCTAATTGAGCAATTAGGTTTTAACTTAATTTGGTTTGGAATCCTTGTGGCTGTTAATTTGCAAACTGCTTGGCTTTCGCCGCCTGTTGCATTGTCTGCATACTTTCTCAAGGGGGTTGCCCCAGACTGGGATTTATCAGATATCTATAAAGGTATGATGCAATTTATGGCTATTCAAGTTGTTGGATTAGCGTTAATTATTATCTTCCCGCAAATTGTTCTATGGCTGCCAGAATATCTCTATGGCTAAACAAGGCTTGATTTACTTGAAGGAATTTTAGCTTTACATAAATCTTTGACGCAGGAAAAATTTCAGTGTTGAGTGTTGTCTAATCCTTAGAATGTATCGCCAAAAGTGCTGTTTTGGGTATTGACGTAGTCGATATCATTGGTATGAACGAATGATGTTCTTAGCTCAATAGTCTCGTTGTGGTATGTTTGACCGATACGCTCTATCCGAAGAATGGGTGAATCCAATTTAATATTGAGGAGAGCGGATACTGTTTTATCTGCAGACATTGCTTTTAATTTCTCTGAGCAGTTTGTTATAAATATGTTGAATTTATTTTGATACAGGTTGTATATTGTATTAGTTCGGTTTATAAAAATTTCTTCAGTTAGCGTTGGAAATTTAGCTTGTGATATGATTATTTTATCAACAATATAATTTTTTTTATTAATGCCTAGCTTATTAAATATTTCATAAACATTGCTCCCAGCAGGGATATTTAATATTTTTGCTTCATACTTAGTGGCTTTTTTTGTTTCAAAAGAAATGAACTCTACTTCTGGGTAGGATATCTCATCAGTTCCATTTAATGCAAAATGAAAATACGCAAAATGGAAAGTGCTTTTATCATGCTGAAAGACAAAAGTTCCTAAACCCTGTTTTCGAATAAGGAAACCTTCTTTTTCTAACGCACCTACTGCCTTTCTAACCGTTCCAATTGAGACTCTGAAGAGGTCAACAAGTGTTTTCTCATTTGGAATTAGTTGGCCTGGCCTTAACTCATCACGGTAAAGGCAATTAAATAATTCATTCCTTATTTGGAGCCACATAGGAGTCTTACTGTCCCTGTCTATGTTAAATTGGAGATCAGTAATGCTCATATATTGCGTAAGTGATTAAAAATGTGGCTTAAGTATAACCTTGGCTGAAGCCATTGTACCATTGTGAAGGCTTTTAAATGCTAAATCCGTTTCAGACAGGGGCATCTCCTCTATCCATGACAAGTCACCAAAATCTCCATTTTCAATAGACTTCAAGGCAGACTTAAAGTCCTCCATGTTGTAGGTATAACAACCAACTAGCTTCACCTCTTGAAGTGTAATTTTTCGGATGTCAATATTCGTAGTCCAGCTAAGAAGACCTACATTAACTACTGTACCTCCTGCATTGACTGAGGCAATAGAAAGAGCATTTGTCTTTTCACTTCCAACACAGTCAATTACAACATCGAATGTGCTGTCTTTGACAGAATCTGTTAATGGGTTCATGGCAATAACGCCAACATGTTCTTTAACGCAAGGGTGCCTAGCCATGTTGGTTTCAAGTACCTGCATTTTAACGCCGTGGGATTTAAGTAATAGAGCTGTTAAGAGGCCAATAGCGCCAGCACCTATAACTAAGACATGGCAATCACTTATAGGCTTGAATGAATTTTCTATGGCAAGATTTACAGCATGAACCACAGTTGCCGCGGGCTCAGTTAAGGCTACATGGTTAGAATTCATAGTGCTAGGTGCATGAACTAGACATTGGTTTGGTATGGTCATATATTGAGCAAAAGCCCCCTGCCTACTCATTCCAATCATATCCCTATCACTGCAAAGGTTGTCTCTACCCTGAAGGCAGTATTCGCATTTTCCGCAAGTAATCAAAGGATTACCTGTTACTTTTTGACCCTTATGAATGCCTTCAACTATTTCGCCACAAAATTCATGGCCCAGTATTAAGCCAGGGTTTCTTCTTGGGTCTTTGCCATGATAGGCGTGCATATCAGACCCACAAATTCCAACGGACTCAATGCGCAATAAAACATCATCATCACGATCAATTTGCGTTGGCTTGTATTCACTATAAAAAGTCATTTCATTCGGCGCTGTGTATACTACGGCCTCCATTTTATTAATCATGCTGCTGAAAACCCTCCATCTAAAAATATTGTCTGACCGGTGACATATGAGTTTGCACCACTGCACAAGAAAACACTAATTCCAAAAATGTCTTTTTCTTCTCCGTTGCGATCCATCATTGTTTTTGCTGCTAAATTCTTTAATTTCTCAGGATCTTGAAATAATGACTCCGTGAGATTTGTTCTAAAAAATCCTGGAGCAATTGCATTGACTAATACTCCATTCTTTGAATAGGCCTGAGCTAAGGCTCGAGTAAGCTGCATAATGCCGCCTTTGCTTGCACCATATGGAATGCTGTTATCAAATGCCCTAAGGGATTGAAGAGAGGCGATATTTATAATTCGTCCCCAATTATTTTTAGCCATTGATTCAGCAACAAGCTTGCTTAAGTAGAAAGGGGCAGTTAAATTAATGTCAATAGTCTTCTGCCATTCTTCGAGTGTTAACTCTTCAGCAGATGTTCTAAGATTTATTCCAGCAGCATTTACTAAAATGTCTATTTTTCCAGACTCTTTAGAGATTTGAGTTACCATATTTTTAAGGTCAGCAGTTGATGTGACATCCGCTTGGATGAAGGCGCCTTTGCAGCCCTGATCTTTTATCTCTTGAAGGGTTTCTTCTGCCTTGCTTCGACTGCTTGCAATCCAAACAAATGCGCCTGCACGAGCAAGCGCAAGTGCCATCATTTTTCCCACCCCACTTGTACCACCCGTTATTAGTGCTACTTTATTTTCTAGTGAGAAATCTGATAAGTTCATAAAGCTATTCTAATACAGGTGCGCCTAGGTCAAACGTTTCATCTGGAAAATATTTACTTAGCCTAACATCCGAGGCTCTTGCGTGTCCTTCCATTCCCTCTAATCGAGAGATTCTAGATGATGCCTGGGCAATTTGACGTGTAGATTCTTTGTCCATACGCTGCCAAGTTAAAACCTTTAAGAATTTATGAGCAGAAAGACCTCCAGAATAACGACCAGCTGCCTTTGTAGGAAGAATATGGTTCGGGCCAGAAGCTTTATCTCCGAAAGTCACTGTTGTCTCTTCACCTAGAAATAGAGATCCATAGCATGTTAAGTTGTCCAGCCACCAATCAAGGTCTTCACACTGAACTTCAAGGTGCTCTGCTGCGTATTCATCTGATATTTTTACAACCTCTTCACGAGACTCACATAGCATAACTTCACCATAGTCTCTCCATGCACAGAATGCTGCATCTTTTGCAGTTGGTGGAAGTTTTTCAATATACTCTGGCACCAACTCCATTACTTTTTCAGCTAATTCTTTAGACGTTGTAAATAGCCAGCCAGGTGATTCGTGACCATGTTCCATTTGACCCACAAGATCAATAGCAACAACGTCAGCATCGGCGTGCTCATCTGCAATCACTGCAACTTCTGATGGACCAGCAAATACATCAATACCAACTTGTCCAAAGAGCGTTCTTTTTGCCTCTGCTACAAATTTATTTCCAGGACCAACAATGATATCCGCTTTTTTTCCAGTAAATAGTCCATGAGCCATACTTGCTATTGCTTGGACACCACCTAAAGTCATAATGTGATCAGCTCCAGCAGTCTTCATTGCATACAGAACATACGGATGAATACTTTTACCTTGATAGGGCGTTGAGCATGCAATGATGCAAGGCACGCCAGCAGCTTTAGCTGTAGCAATACTCATATATGCAGAAGCAATATGTGCGTAGCGCCCGGTTGGAACATAACATCCAGCAACATTTACTGGAAGCAGTCTTTGACCAGCCTCAACGCCATTATTTTTGGTATGAAACTCTTCAATAGAGTCACGCTGAGCCTTTGCAAACTCATAAACTTGCTGACATGCAAAATCTATATCATCCTTAACATTTTGAGGGACGTCAGAGATAATATTATCAATTTCAGAATCTGAGAGCAGAATCTCACCAGACCATCCATCTAGTTTTTCTGCATAGTTTCTAACTGCTTGTTCCCCATCTTTATCTATATTGGCAAGCATGTCATGAACCACTTTTTGTGCTTCTAGTACATTTGATGCTGCTGATTTATCAGCTTTTTTTAAGTAGATCATATTCTTCTCGTTTATTAATAGTTAGGCGCTTTCATATAAACGCGTTAATACAAACTCTTGATGCCCTAATATTTCTGCAGCAGTCATTCTTCCATTTGAAGTGTGAATAAGACTCTCAAGAAGCATATCACCAGCCTGATCCATATTGATATCACGCTTTAATAAACCAGTTACATCTACATCCACATGCTCGGACATCGTTCTAACTGTTCTTGGATTTGCACAAACTTTAATAACAGGGAGGATTGGATTACCAATAATATTTCCTTGCCCAGTAGGGAATAGGTGAGCTACATATCCAGAGGCTGCGCATAATGTAACCATCTCTGCAGCTGCAGAAGAAGAGTCCATAAACCATAGGCCCTTACCTGTAGGCATTTCTGCCTTATCTAAAACGCCGTCAACGACACATTTTTTCCCAATCTTTTGTATGTTGCCTAATGCCTTTTCTTCAATCGTCGTTAAGCCGCCTTCAATATTACCCTTAGTCGGCTGTGAATCAGATAGGTCATCGGTCTTAAAGCGCTCAATCATATCTTGATAGCGATTAAACATAAACATAAATTTTTCAGCAACAGCATCATTAGCACATCTAGCTTTAACTAAATGTTCTCCACCTGTAATTTCAGATGTCTCACCAAAAAGTAACGTACTGTCCATTTCATATAACTTATCGAACGCATTACCAACTGTTGGGTTTGATCCAAAGCCTGAAGTAGTGTCAGATTCCCCGCATTTAGTTGATACCCAGATTTCACTTAGGTCACATGGCTCTCTTTGAAGTCCCGTTGCGAAATGAACCATATCATAAGCCGCTTTTGAAGCGTCAGCGATAGTTTGTATGTCACCTTTTTTCTCAATAGAAAAACCTTGAACTGGCTTACCCGTTGCAGCAATTCCGTCAACGATTTTTTGCGTCCAGTCTGGCTCAATTCCAATAACCACTACTGCAGCAACATTCGGATTTGATCCCGTACCAATCATTGTTCTAAAGTGTAGATCTAGATCTTCACCAAACTGAAGTCTACCGTAGGGATGAGGAAGGGCTATCGTGCCTTTAATATTGTTAGAAACTGCTTCACAAGCAGCATTTGAGATATCATCTACTGGCAAGATAATAACGTGGTTGCGAATTCCTACTCTATTGTTTTCGCGACGATATCCATAGATTTTTTGATTTAAATTTATCATTACCACCTCTTAGTTTTTACGTTATGAACATGTAGATGATCACCTACAGCAATCTTTGAAATTGTTCTACCAATATCTACACCATACTTGATGACAGTGTCATCCTCATTTAAATCTTTAATAGCTAACTTATGCCCAATTGGAATATCTTGATTAATTTTGATATCTATCAAGACATCCTGGTCCATTATCCAACCACTTAGAGTGTCGTTTGCTTTTAATCCTTCGACGGTAACAACGCCAACGGAATCATCTTCATCATGAACTATAAACTGAATCATTCTTGCTCCTTGAAATTACGTATGAAAAAACTTTTAATTAATTTTAGTGAAAAAAATTAATAAGAAATATATTATATCATATATATGAATTTCTACTTTATATATTGCTTAAAAAATTATTTACTTTCGATATAAAACTAAATATACAATATCACGTTAAGGTTTTTAGTCGCTAGACTCAACGCTAAAAAATATATATCTGTAAAGTGTAAAAATGAAAAAAATTATCCTGTTTTTGATTATTAATTGCTTATCTTTTCCTGCTTTATCAGCAGCTGGTGATCTATACTACTGTGAGATGATTCAAGCAGTTGAGTTAAAGGAGGACGGCCTTGTTAACTATATTCCTCAGAAATTTAAATTTAGAATTACTGAGAAGAGTTCTATACAATTTGGAATGGATGAAAACTATTTCAAAGGCCTTGAATTGGTTGTTACAGATTTTTCAAATAATGGTGAGCAATTTTATGGCGAAAGCTTTGAGTACTCATATGGAAGTTTTTACTTTGCTGACATTATTAGATGGCCATCAAAAGGAGTGGATAAATTAACAGCTACTGCGGTAAGTGCACAATGCTCAATTGTTGATGACTACACAGTATAAATAGGACAAGTTAATACAATTATGATTTCAAGAGCACTTAAAACAAATCGATTAATACGCTTATTTGGGATAACTAAAGTACCAATGATTTGGTATTGTCGCCCAAAGGTTATTGAGCATACGGATGAAAAGATTGAAATTAGAATCCCTCTTAAGCGAAGAACTAAAAACCACTTAGGAAGTATGTATTTTGGTGTTTTAGCAGTCGGCGCTGATATTACTGGCGGCTTTTTAGCAATGGATCCAATTCAACAAAGTGGACGAAAAATAACTTTAATATTTAAAGATTTTAAGGCTGATTTTCTAAAGCGTCCTGAGGGCGATGTCCACTTTATTTGCAGAGATGGGCTGGCAATTAAGGAGCTGGTAAAAACAGCTGCAAACTCTGGCGAGAGGCATAATTACAAATTGAATATTGAAGCTACTGTTCCTTCGTTATCTCTTGATGTGGTTGCTAAATTTGAACTTACGCTCTCTTTAAAGGATAAAACATAATGTGAGTAATAGTCTATTTTCATAATGCTGGGGTCGGTGGTTCAAGTCTACCTTTTAATAACCCTCTTTACTTTTCTTATATGTTTTTCAAAGTTATTTTTTTTAACCTTAGTGGTTTAAAATCTTAGAGAGAAATTCCTGAGCTCGATCGCTTCGGGGGGAACCAAAAAAATCCTGCGAAGGTGCATCTTCAATAATTTTTCCATAATCCATAAAAACCACACGATCAGCAACTTTTCTAGCAAAACCCATTTCATGAGTGACAACCATCATTGTCATTCCATCTTTTGCTAGTTTAACCATAACATCTAATACTTCGTTAATCATCTCTGGATCTAGGGCAGAAGTTGGCTCATCAAAAAGCATTGCCATTGGCTCCATTGCAAGTCCACGAGCAATAGCTACTCGTTGTTGTTGGCCACCTGACAGTTGTGATGGATATTTATGAGCATGATCTGTAAGTCCAACACGCTCAAGCAAAATCTTTGTTTTTTGTTCAGCGTTTTCATCAGTTCGACCTAATACTTTCATTTGGCCTAGTTTTATGTTTTCAGTTACACTCATGTGTGGGAACAGTTCAAAGTTCTGAAATACCATTCCAATTTTAGACCTCATTTGA
>Ga0209374_1000222_pt1 | contig 67281 bp, 68 predicted proteins | sample SaaInlLV_DNA_10m_FD_184683 | JGI IMG/M metagenome (GOLD analysis project Ga0209374, IMG submission 184683) | Marine microbial communities from expanding oxygen minimum zones in the Saanich Inlet - SI075_LV_DNA_10m (SPAdes) (version 2) | ecosystem: Environmental > Aquatic > Marine > Unclassified ... | reverse complement strand
CGGCTGCTGGTCAGTCCGATGACATAACATCCTTCAGCCTTCGCAAGCTGTCCGACAACCGTCCCCACCGCGCCACCCGCGGCACTAACCACCACCGTTTCTCCGGCCGACGGTTGCCCAATCTTAAAAAACCCAATCCACGCCGTCATACCCGTTGGACCGAGAATTCCCATGTATTGGTGAAGCGGGATATCTGCTGCAACGGTCAGGGGCGAACACAGATCACTGCCATCGAGCAGACTGCTCTCCTCCCAAGCTGTTCGCGCGCTGACAAGCGTTCCTAAAGGATAATCCCGGTGCTGAGACTCAACGACTTCGCCGAGAACAATACTTTGCACGGGGTCTCCGATCTGCATACCGGTCAGATAATTATCACCTGCGCCCGCCGTCATCCACTGCCGAAAGCCAGCATCGAGAGAGATCACGCGATTACGTGTGCGAAAGTAACCCTCAGAACAGGGTGCTTCGGGAATATCGATAACGTCAAAGTCGGCCTCTGTCACCGGCCCCTGAGGATGCCTGCGTAGCACAACCGCGCGGGGCATCAGATGGCCACCTCGATCGTGCCTTCCATCACGCGCACCTCGTAGGTCGGCAATGACACTCGCGTCAGCTGACCCATCGGACTGCCATCCCGCAAATCAAATCTTACGCCGTGGAGCGGACAGGAAATAAAGCAGCCACGGATGCGCCCACCCTCCAATTCCGCTTCCTGATGCGTGCATCGATTCTCCACCGCATATAAAGTGCCGCCCGCCCGGCAAATGAGGATTCTCTGCCCATCCAGTGTAATGGCCCGGCTCTGATTATCATCCAGTTCGGCATCAGGAAAGGCTGGCTGAAACGCAGTCACAAAAATATCCTCGTTGGTATTCAACAGACCAGCTCAATCCGGCCGGGGCCCCTGATGGTAGCACCGTGGCAAGCAAGAAAAAAACCATCCTGCTTGCTTATTTTATACGCCATCGCTAGGCTTTCCGCTCATTCATTTTTACTGCTGAGAACAACATGAGCCACGGTAATAAACAGCAATGGATTCTGGCGAAACGTCCCGAGGGCGTTCCGGATGCGTCTGAAGTTGTATTTCAAGAAGCGCCCATCCCCGACACAGGACCCGGGATGTTACTGGTCAAAAACCACTATATCTCTCTGGATCCGGCTATTCGCGGTTGGATGTCTGACATCCCCAACTACCTGCCCCCCATCCCCATTGGCGATCCCGTGCGGGCGACCGTGGTGGGGGAAGTGCTCGAAAGTGGCGCAGATCACATCAAACCTGGAGATTATGTCTTCGGGCTGGGGGGCTGGGAGACGCACTGCACCATACCGGTAGAATTTTGTACCAAAGTGCCAGAGGACAATGAATTTCCCCTGCACTACTTCGTGAACATGCTGGGCGCAGTGGGGCTAACACCCTACTTTGCCATTGCCGATGTAGGTGGCGCACAGGCAGGACAAACCATGCTGATGAGTGCCGCTGCAGGCGCGGTCGGCTCTATAGGTGGTCAAATCGCAAAAATTATGGGCCTCAAAGTGGTCGGTATTGCCGGTACTGACGAGAAATGTCGCTGGGTGGTTGAAGACTTGGGCTTTGACGACTGCATCAATTATCGCACTGCAGGGGATATGGAGGCAGCGATTCGCGAAGCCTGCCCAGAAGGGGTCGACTTCTATTTCGACAACGTCGGTGGGGAGATTCTAGACGCCGCGCTCATGAATATGAACAAGGATTCCACCCTTCTCTTTTGCGGCACGATTAGCACCTATAACGCTACGGAACCAGTGCCCGGCCCCTACAACTACTGGCAGATACTGGCACGCACGATTACGGTCAAGGGTTACCTGGTCAGCGATCACTACCACCGTATTGAAGAGGGGCAAGCGGTACTTAGCGAGTGGCTTAAGGCAGACCAAATCAAATTCCGCGAGCACATTAACGAGGGGATCGAGAATTGCCTCGATACTTATAACTTGCTTTTCTCAGGCGGTAACAAGGGCAAATTAATGCTAAAGCTTTGAGGAGACGATCAGCGGCACTGCATTCCGCGTTGTAAGTTGAACAAAAAGGGGCGTCCACATGATGCCCCTTTTCTTATGTTCTCGATCAGAGGTCAGGTTTGGGGGCATCAGGATCCCCACTGGTGTACCACTTCACGCAACGATGAAAATACTGATTACCGCGCTCATTTCGGCCGAACAGTACGCTCTTCATCATGCCGGTCTGCAACCCTTTCTGGAGCTGCAAGCCTACGTTGTAGTCTTCATTTTGCACCACATCGCGAAGCCAATCTGCCATCTCTACTTGTGCGGCAACATCTTCTTCGTTCTCTGGTGGCGTGGGATGCAAAAAGTGCAGAATAGTCGTGTTTTCCATAGGCCCGGGGCCAGGGATCATTTGTGCTATCTGAGTAATTTCCGGCGCAATAAAAATAGAGACATTTGGGAAAAAAAGCCGGATAAAATCAAATCCTTTAGACTCGTGCTGCCACAAATCGTCTGGATTGACCTCATTCAGGCTCGTTACGTTCTTGGCCGCAAACCCCACCAACTGATGCGGGCCGTGCGCGTCGTATTCCATTACATTGGTAAAGGTGCGGGGTTCGATAGTTTCGGGATGCGCCGCTTTGAAATGATAGCCCTCAAGGTAACCATCATAGGCGACCTTCCAGTTCGGCCCATGAATCGCCCGGCTCCCGACGTAACTCCATTGTTCCATACCCTTTTTAGCGACGTCATCCATCATGCCGCCTAAGTACTCGCGAATATTTATATCGCTGTCGGCGCTCAATACCGCAAAAATCAATCCACCCTCTTCATGACTCGGAAATTGCACCAAGTCACGCGCACCCTCGCAAACGTCACCAAACTTTGGGGCATCAGCGATGGCTCTGAGGGAGCCATCTGACTTAAATGTCCACCCATGATAAGGACAACTGAATAACTTCTGGTTCCCACAGGGCGCTGATGCCAGCCTCATTCCTCTGTGGGTGCAGACATTCATGAGCACCTTGGCACCGCCATTTTTTTGCCGCGTAATCAGCAACGGTATACCCAGAATTTCCAGAGTCTTGAAATCTCCCGGCTCAGGAATTTCTTGCGACACCCCCACCAAAATCGGCAGAGATTTGAAGATATCGTCCATCTCCCGCTGCCAGATAGCAGGGTCGGTATATTCAGTGGAAGGCACCTCCATCGTATCGGCAGCCCAGTCAGTCGTGCCGTTTTGCACATGCCCCAACAACCTCGCACCCATGCGGCTGTACTGAATTTTTGTATCCACTGTCATTATCTTCCTCTCCTGACTTGGTCTCTACTTCGGCACGACTCGCTATTCTGGCATTACCAGATCGCCCACCGAACTGACCTCGTATCGGCGCACCTCCATATCCAGAATGTCGAGCCCAGCGCAGGCCTGCAAAAATGCGCTCACATGCGGCGTTTTCAGGTGCGCATCAAGGGCAGCCTGTGAAGCCCATTGCTCACTCACCCACACAACACAAGGGTCGGTTACGTCTGCTGCAATACCATACCACTGACACCCCTCCTCTTGCCTTGTACTCTTCACCACTGCTTTGGCAGCCTCGGCATATTTTGGCGCGCTTTCTTGGCTCAACTGAACCCGGACAATAACGCTCACTGTGCTCATACTTACCCCATTTTCGCTTTCATTTTACTTGCCGGCATATAAAATCTCCGGCGTGGGCACTAGACTGGCGCCCGCGTCTTTCGCCGCGTCAACCTAGATTTCGAAACAGAAAAAGTCAAGCGTGCTTGCTTTTTTCTTTGCGTCTACCTAACCTTGATCGATTCTGAAACACCCCAACCATCGCGCCAAAGCGATATGCGCAGGAGACAGCAGTGGCCAACAGACTCCAGGGAAAAGTCGCTCTTATTACCGGTGGTACCAATGGCATAGGGCGTGCCGCAGTTTATGGTCTCAGCGAAGAAGGCGCTCAGATAGTCTTTACCGGAAACAATGCCAAAGCTGGTGCGGAGATCGCGGGGGAGACAGGGTCTGTTTTCGTGCAGCACGCGGTGCAGGACGTTGATGGCTGGACCCAAGTCAAGCAAGCCATCCTGCAGCACTATGGTCGACTGGATATTACCTTCTCCAACGCCGGCACCAATGCGGGAGACAGTGATATCGAAACGGTCGAGATCGACGCCTGGAAGAATCTGATTGATGTCAACCTCACGGGCATGATGTTGGCGATCAAAGCCAGTATAGAACTGATGAAAAATAATCCAGATCAGAGCGGCGGATCGATTATTCTCAACAGTTCGATTAACGGTATTCTCGCACTCGCAGGCGATGTGACGTACTCAACGACCAAGGGCGCCTTGAGACTGCTGACAAAGTCGACGGCCGTGCATCTGGCAAAAACCCAGACGGGCATTCGCTGCAATTCTATTCATCCCGGCGTTATCGAAACGCCCCTGATCCAAGGCGCTATAGCGGGTGCGCCAGACCCCGCTGCGGCCCGCAGCATGCTTGAGGGCATTGCGCCGGTGGGTCGATTGGGCAGTATGGAAGAGATCGTATCGCTGTTGATTTATCTCGCCTCGGATGACGCAAAGTTTGTCACAGGCTCGGAGATAGTGATTGACGGTGGCTCAACGGCAGGACTGCCTGGCGTTTAAGCCGTCATCAAGTCAACAACAAAGCGATAGACCACTATTCGCCGTGTAATACGCTGAAAACACGACGAGAAAACTTCCATTCACCCGCCACCTTCACACACTCGTCGTCATATTGGCCGCGGGGCCGAAGCTCAGTGCCATCCTGAGTCACGGCCACCTCGTCGGTATAGCTACGCATCGTGGCACGATCGCCCTCTACCTTGATCACACCTGGCATCGCCATCATGTTGACAAAAGGAAACATCTTCATCGCCTCCAGCCACGCCGCTACGATAGTTTCGCGCCCCTTTAGGCCTTCCATATCGAGATGGGGCAACTCCCATATCGCATCCTCGGCCCAGGTAGACCCCCAAGTTTCAGCGTCGCGCTGATTAACGCCATCGCAATAACGTTCAAGCAAGGCGCGAATTGCTTGCTGCTCATCAAAACATTGATCGCCCATGTGTCCTTTCCTCGTCTTCTCTAATGCTTATTGATTGATCAGTCCGCCGTCGATCACCATTTGCGCGCCGGTCATATAGGTCGAAAGGTCTGAAACTAGAAATAGTGCTGCATCGGCAATCGTCTGAGGCGGGCCCATATATCCCATGGGCACAGCGGCGTTTAACTTCACATACTCCTCGGGATTGTCCACCGAAGACTGTCTTTGCATATTGGTATCAATCAATCCGGGGTGAAGCGTGTTGCATCGAATCCCATCGGCGGCCGTCTCCGCTGCAACCGTTTTCGTGAAGCTAATAACGCCTCCTTTGGCGGCAGCGTAAGCGCTGCAAGCAGGCACACCGACCAATGCTGCCACCGAGGACATATTGACGATAGAGCCCTTGACCCCCGTTTCACGCATAAGGGCAACGCCTTTCTGGGTGCCGAGAAACACGCTGGTCATATTCACCAGCATCTGTCGGTTGTAGTCTGCCAACGAGAGTTCCGGCAGTGTTTTTAACACGGCAATCCCCGCATTGTTGATTAATGCATCCAATCTGCCGTGCTCGCTTTGAATAGCCGCCATGGTGGTGTCCCACGCGGCCTCTTCCGTAACGTCCTGCTGCCACGCTTGCGCCCGACCACCGGCGGCGACAATCTCTGCCGCAGTCGTGGCTGCGCCCTCGCCGTCGATGTCAGTCACAATCACTATCGCGCCCTCATCGGCCAACTTGTGCGCAATGGCGTGCCCTAACCCAGGATTGGATGCACCACCCGTTACCAGACACACTTTGCCATCAACCATGCCCATGGTCTTCTCCTCGACTTTTTGTTTTCAAATAAAGTTGCTTACTCATTTAAATCCACCCGACTCACGCTACGGATTGTCGGCATCTGCAAGGTAGATACGCTCGAGATGATCTGTCACTGTCTCAATCATGCGTCGGGCTCGCTGCTCGCGATGCGACGAGCGATAAGCTACGCCCATACCCTGCATCACAAACTGCACCAGATCGTGCGCTGCCTGCAACGATTTGACCTGTTTCCAATGTGGGAATACAGATCGCACCGTCTTCAAAAATTCACGTTCAAAATCCTGCTCTACTTCACCGATGGCTTTTGCCAACTCCTGATCGGTGCGTGCCGCAGACAGTAATTCCTGATAGGCAACAAAGGACGGCAAATTGACGTACTTCCACGCCGACTCTACCGATGTTCGGATCGCATTCCGCGTCAACTTCTGATCGGGCGAATCGATGTCTGTCATCAAGGAGCGATATTCGTTGATTCGTCGAACGTGCAGATAGCCCACAACCGCATTCATCACCGCCGAGCGGGAGGGGAAATGGTGCATCATCGCGCCACGCGAGACACTCGCCTCCTCTGCAATCATGGCTGTGGTAGTGCGGCCATAGCCGTGTTCCACAAAGCAACGCACTGCAGCTTCCAAAATAGCCTGCCGCGTCAGCGCACTTTTTTCCGCTTGCCAACCCTCGCCGATCCGCGCCCCGCTGGCCGTCTTCACTGCCTGCGACCTTGCTCTCCCAGCCATTCTCTTACCGCCAGCTTTCCGTCCGCTCATGGAGATCCCTTGTATCGACGAAGATTACACAGCTGGGCGCCATTTCAGCAAACAATCCAGCTTGCTTTTTTTGTGGGCGGTATCCTAGACTGATTTCGCAACGACAACCACCGGGGCCACACCTATAAGGCACTACTGAATTCCCGGTGTACTAACAGCTATGAGGAGTCCTGATGTCTGGAGCCAAGCCGCTGCATCCCGGCCTATTCACCTGGCCTGACCAGAATCCGAGTCTTATGGGAAGTCTCTGCCTCGATTGCGGTGAACACGCGTTCCCAAGTCAGCGCTCTTGCAGAGCTTGTTCCGGACAAAATACCCAAGACGCGGAACTAGGCAATACCGGTACCCTGTGGACCTGGACTATTCAGTCGTTTATGCCTAAAACACCATATCTCACCGACGAGACCCCTGAAACCTTTCGCCCTTATGGTGTTGGCTATGTCGAATTACCCTGCGGACTCAAAGTGGAGAGCCGACTGAGGGAAAATACACCCGACCAGCTTCGCATTGGTATGCCAATGCAATTGGAGATTATCTCGGTGCGCGAAGATGAGAAAGGCGATGCGCTAATGACTTTCCAATTTTGTGCGGCAAAGGAGACACATTAATGGATGTTGCAATCGTAGGGTTAGGTCTACACCCGTTTGGAAGAACCGCCACGATGTCGGGTCTCGAACAAGGTGCTGCCGCCGTCAGAACAGCGCTCGCAGACGCAGGTACCGATTTTAAAACCATGCAATTCGCCTTCGGCGGTAGCCAAGACGGCGGCAATGCCGACTCGCTAGTCAATCTACTCGGGCTGACGGGACTTCAGTTCACTAATGTCGCGAACGGATGCGCCACAGGGGGGAGCTCCCTTAACGCCGCCTATTCGGCAATAAAAAGCGGTCAGTACGACGTAGGCTTAGTGGTCGGCTTTGACAAACATGCTCGAGGTGCCTTCAACCCAAAACCGGCTGAATGGGGTCTAGATGATTGGTATGGTGAGACCGGGCTCATGCTTACCACACAGTACTTTGGTATGAAGATCCAGCGCTATATGCATGACTATGGTATTTCACGGGATACGCTGATCCGTGTTGCCGAAAAAGCCTTCCGTAACGGTGCGCTCACCCCCACTGCCTGGCGCCAGACTGCGCTGTCGTGGGAGGAGATCGAAAACGCCCCGATGGTCAGTGAACCACTGAATAAATATATGTTCTGTTCGCCTGCCGAGGGTGGCTGCGCTCTGGTGGTCTGCCGCGCCGATATGGCACAGCAATTCCACTCCAACCCAATTTACCTAAAAACTGCGGTCGTGCGCTCGCGAAACTACGGCAGCTTTGAAGTGTTCAGTCCATCGCAGCCGCCCGAAGTAGCCGCATCGCCAACGGTGACTGCCTCGCAAACCGCGTTCGAGTTGGCCTCAGTGGGTCCCGAGGATATCGACGTCGCACAACTACAGGATACAGAGGTAGGGGCTGAGATTATGCACATGGCTGAGAACGGATTTTGTGCCCACGGCGAGCAGGAACAGTGGCTTGCGGAGGGCGCAACGGAGATTACGGGTCGGCTGCCCGTTAATACCGATGGCGGCTGTCTCGCCAATGGTGAGCCAGTCGGCGCTTCGGGCCTGCGGCAGGTACATGAGATCTGTGTGCAGCTCCGGGGAGAAGGAGGCGCCCGACAGGTAGCTGGCCAGCCCAAAGTTGGCTATACCCACGTGTATGGCGCACCGGGCATTAGTGGTGTCAACATTCTGACTCGATAAAGCCCACGACACAGGGTCGCGGGTACCAAAGCAGCATTTAAAGGAATAGACGATGGCAAATGCAGAGCACAAGCAACAAGGAGACGGAGGCCGGTTTGTCGGCACCACTTGGCAGGATTTGCTGGATCTAGAAACAGTCGACGTACCCGACTACCTCCGCGTTCAGCATAACCCCTACATGGGAGACGAGGATCTCTCGGTAGATCGCTACATCAGCCAAGAGTTCTTCAACAGAGAAAAGGAAGAAATGTGGCCGCATGTCTGGCAAATGGCCTGTCGGGAAGAAGAAATACCCGAGCCAGGTGATCACCATGTGTACTGGATAATCGACCGAAGTGTGATCGTCACGCGCACGCCATCTGGTGAGATCAAGGGGTTCATCAATTCATGCCGGCATCGGGGACGATGCTTACGCGACGAATCAGGATCCGTTGATAAATTTCGCTGCCCTTTCCATGGCGCCACGTGGGATCTGGATGGCCAGTTCAAAGGCATACCCAACGACTGGGATTTCGAACACATCGCCGAGCGGGATATGAGTCTGCCCCAAGTCAAGGTCGGCACATGGGGCGGCTTCGTCTTTATCAATTTTGATCTCAACTGCGCGCCGCTCGAAGACTACATGGAAATCCTGCCTGACCACTTCAAGCGCTTCCCACTGGAGGAGTACTTCACGGGTGTTCATGTGCAGCGGGTGATGAACTGCAACTGGAAGGTGGGTGCCGAGGCCTTTATGGAGTCCTGGCACACCGTGGAAACTCACAAGCAGATCCTGACCTTCACCGGTGATGCGAATTCGCAATACGATTGCTGGGGCGACAACGTAAGTCGTTCGGTCACACCAATGGGGGTTGCCAGTCCACACCTGAGCGACGTGAGCGAGGAGACAATTACGCGCGACATCCTGAAGCTCTCTGGTCGCATGGCCACGGATAGCGACGAGGGCGTCGAAATGAAAGACAGCCAAAGTGCGCGCGAGTACGTCGCCGAGATGAATCGCGAGATGTTCGAGGAAGCCGCAGGAGAAGCGTTCGACGACCCCACCATGGCTGAGCTACAGGATGCCATTCTTTACAGCCTGTTCCCCAACCTCCAAGTCTGGATTGGCTACGGTGGCAATATTGTCTATCGGTTTTTACCCAATGGGAACGATCCCGACAGCTGTATCTTTGACGTCCGCATACTTTTGCGTCACCCAAAAGGCGGTGAGCGCCCTGCTACTGTCCCCTGCACGGTGATACCGCCAGATCAGCCCTTCGCATCACACGAGGCCCTAGGCTCTCTCGGGGGGGTATTTGATCAGGACGATGCCAACCTGCCTGCAGTTCAACGAGGGATGAAAAATTCGGCCACTGGCAAAGTCATTTTGGCGAGCTATCAAGAGAGCCGGATCAGGCACATGCACCAAACGATCGACAAATACCTGAGCTAGGTTTTAAAGCAAAATAGGCTTCTAAACCCAGATCAAAAGCCACCGGCAACGGGTCGGTTGCGGCCCATCACATCTCGCAACGACTCAGGATGCGCCAGCATGTGCTTCAGGTGTTTCTATTCGCCTTGACTGTAATACGCCCACGCGTCTGAGATGGGTTTGGCGTCGAAATAATAGGGACGGATCTCGCACACTTTATCACCCCTCAAACGAAAGACTTCGGCGAGCTGTGCCGGCGCCAAATCTGGGTTCTCGAAACGGAAGGAGATCAAATTAACAACGTAATCACCTCCAACCGTCATGCCTTCGGGCTCAAGATCCGCCACTTTCAGCGTACCGAAAACGTGCGAGTAAAGCTCTCTCAGCGCCGTTTTACCTCGATACTCACCCGCCATCGGTAAGTCGTCGGCCTCACGAATAAAAAAATCATCCGTTAACAGTAATTCCACCGCATCAAAATCGCCCGCACCTGATTTGGCATATAGCGACTCGACCAATGCCAGCTTTTCCTCATTTGTCATTGTCTTCCCCTAGTCTGCATTAAATGTTGTCCCGTTGACCCAACGCTTAGGCGACACCCACTTCGGACCGTCCTCTTTTTTTAGCTTTCATGGGCATAGCGCTGGATAACGCGCTTCCCCAAGGCCATCTGATGCACTTCATCCGGCCCATCCGCCTGTCGGCACCAACGCGCATAGTTAAATTGTTCCGCCATACACCAATCTTCTGTCAGTCCTCCAGCACCATGCATTTGCATGCAGCGATCAATCAGATTCTGAACCATCAGCGGCACGCTGATTTTAGTCGCTGAAATCAGCTCGATAGAAGGCTTCACTCCCTGTCGGTCGATATGCCAACACGTTTTATGAACTAACAATCTCGCCATCTCTAATTCTGCATAGCTCTTGGCAATATTCTCGCGGATCGACTGATGCTGACTGAGTTTCTTACCAAAAGTCTCTCGATCCTCGACCCGCTGGCAGGCCAATTCCAATGATCGCTGGGCGGCACCAATCAGACGCATACAGTGGTGCATCCGCCCCGGCGCAAGACGACTTTGGGCAATTTCGAAGCCCCTGCCCTCACCCAGCAACAAATTATCCAGAGGCACGCGAACATCAGTGAAGATCACTTCGGCATGGCCGATAGGCGCATCGTCATAGCCCAAGGTCGTCAGCGGCCGCCTTACCGCGACTCCGGGCGTATCTTTGGGCACCAGAATTTGTGTCTGCTGCAGGTGTCGATTGGGATTTTCTGCGTCACTTTTGCCCATCACGATAAAAATCTTGCAACGCTCATAGGGTGCGCCGGTTATGAACCATTTGTGTCCGTTGAGCACCCACTCATCACCATCACGACGAATATCTAATTGGATATTGGTCGCGTCACTCGAGGCAACCTGCGGTTCAGTCATAGCATAGGAAGAACGGATTTCGCCTCCAAGCAATGGTTCGAGCCACGCTTTCTTTTGCGCCTCGGTACCGAACTTCATCAGCACCTCCATATTTCCTGTGTCGGGCGCATTACAATTAAAAACCTCGGGTGACCAGATAACGCGACCCATTTCTTCTGCCAGAGGAGCGTAATCCAGAAAGCTCATCCCGCCATGTTCACTGTGCTCGGCAAATTCGGGGGGAACAAATAGATTCCAAAGGCCCGCGCTGCGAGCTTTATCCTTTAAATCTTCTACCAGCGGCATGGACGCGAAACGATTCTCAGCACTATGCAGCGCCTCACGGTGCGCAGTCTCTGCCGAATAGATGTGTTCTGCCATGAACGCTTTAAGCTCACCGAGAATGTTCGCGCTCTTTTCACTGGGGACGATCATGATCTACCTCTTTGCCACTAACAGGTTTGATGAGTTCTCTCGCGCACCGCAATCCCGAAGGCCGGACCTGACCGACCAACGAATACGATAAACAAGCAAGTTGGTTTGTTTTTAGCTTTAGTCATACTATATAGTCATCGCAAGCAGACAGAAACTCCCGAATGCCCATCGAAGCCACCGAGCTCGGCCTAGGCCACATTTATGGGACCGCTCAGCAGGGGCATAACAGAGTAAAACACACATATAGCGATAGCGTCGCAGGGAAACCATGGACCTGATTACCGATACGACCTACCGAAACGTGACCTTGGCGCAAGTCGCCGCGGCGCGCGCAACAGAGCGCCCCAATGAGACCGCGCTGCGCTTTGACTCTGGCCACACGTTAAGCTTCGCAGAAGCGTGGCGACAAGCCAATGCGCTTGCAATTCAGATTCAGCGACTTGGGGTAACCGCGGGCGCCACGCTTACCTTTCAATTACCCAATGTTCCCGAATCCGTCCCGGTTGCCATTGCGGCCTCCATCTGTGGGCTGGTCATAAATCCAGTAGTCCCTATCTATCGCGGCAAAGAACTGGGATTTATCCTGAATGATGCCAAAAGCGAGATACTGTTCATTCCACACCGTATCCGTGGCTTCGACTATGTCGATATGATCACTTCACTGAGGCCGTCACTGCCGCACCTCCGGCACGTGATCTGTTGCGGCGCAGAGGAGGACTTATCTGATGACGTCCTCAGATATGAAACGCTTATGACAGACGCCCCATCGGATCTCGCCGCAGTCACCAATGTAGACCCGAACGACACCAAGGTAATCTTGTACACGTCAGGCACCACCGGCAATCCCAAAGCCGTCCGGCACAGCCACAACACGCTGGCAAAAGCGCTGGATAACGGCGTAGACGCGTGGCAACTGGGTGAGGATGACATGATGCTCATGCCCTCACCTGTGACCCACGTAACAGGCTATGTGAACGGTATCGAGCTGCCTTTCTTCACCGAGTGCAAGGTCTTACTCATGGAAAGCTGGGTTGTCGATAAAGCCATCCCATTGATAGAACGCTATCGGGCGACGAGTTGCGTGAGTGCAACCCCATTTTTACGCGAACTGGTTGATGCTTGCAGAGACCAGAGGAAAACGCTACCGGGATTTCGGATCTTCGCTTGTGGCGGTGCGGCTGTCCCGGCAGCACTCATTTATGAGGCCAATGAGGTGCTCGCTGATTGTCGCGCCGTGAGGGTCTATGGCTCGACAGAGGTCCCCCTGGTAACAGTGGGCTTTATAAAAGAGGACGAGACCCAACTGGCGGCTGAAACCGACGGCAAAGTCTGCAATTACGATGTGCGGATTTGCAATGACGAGGGCGTGGATGTGGGTCTCAATACAGAGGGTGAAATTTGGGTTCGCGGACCAGCCATGATGCAGGGGTACCGAGAAACATCGCAAAATGAAGCGGCTTTCTCCGAAGATGGCTTCTTCAAGACCGGCGATATTGGGCAGCTCTTGGACACACATGCCATCGTGATCACGGACCGCAAGAAAGACATTATCATTCGCGGGGGCGAAAACTTGTCCGCCCGCGAGATCGAAGAGGCGGTCATGCAACACCCGGATGTGATGGAGGCCGCGGCGGTATCAGCACCGCATCGTCGCCTCGGGGAAGGTGTCGCGATATTCATTACACTATACGAGGGGGGGACTGCCCCAACGCTGGAGGCCCTTGCGACACTGTGCAGCCAGCTTCAGCTGGCCAAGCAAAAGTGGCCTCAGTGGCTGGGCGTGACCCTGGAAATGCCCAAGACCCCCTCAGGTAAAATCCAAAAATCCGTGCTGCGCCAATCGTTGCAAGATCAGGGCGTATTGCTAGGCTAGGTGCGAATCAGCGAGGACCCAAAAAGTGAATGCATCCAACCCCTATCCTGGCGATTACAGCGCCTTCAGAGAGTCGGTTCGCGAATTTCTCGCAGCCGGTCTCACGCCAGAGTTGGCGCGTGCAGGCGAGCGCACTACTAGCGTTTTCTCCGACTTTGAGGCCGGCCGCCAGTGGCAGAGCATTCTGCACGCGAAAGGCTGGGGTGCCCCAGAGTGGCCGCTGGAGCACGGTGGGACGGGCTGGGATATTCAGCAACGTTATATTTTTCTTGAGGAATGCAGACTAGCGAATGCACCCAATCCAGTGATGATGGGCGTGCAGATGCTTGGGCCGATGCTAATGCATTTTGGAACCGAGACTCAGAAGAGCGCCTATTTACCGGGCATCATCTCGGGAGATGACGTTTGGTGTCAGGGATATTCAGAGCCTGGATCTGGGTCAGACCTCGCCTCACTGAAGACAACGGCCGATCGTGACGGCGATGAGTACGTGGTAAATGGCACCAAAATCTGGACCAGTATGGCGCATTACGCCAACTGGATTTTTTGTCTGGTTCGCACAGACAAAAGTGTCAAACCTCAAGCCGGCATCAGTTTTTTACTGATTGATATGGCGACTCCCGGCATCACGGTAACCCCGTTTTCGAGCCTCGATGGCGAAATTGAACAGTGCCAGGTGTTCTTTGAAGATGCCCGAGTTCCCGTCAGCAACCTGTTGGGCGAGGAAAATCAGGGCTGGACCGTCGCCAAATATCTACTTGAATTCGAACGAGGCGGGCAACACTTCACCATTGATCTCAAGAAGCAGCTTCGGAAATTACGACGTCTGATCGGCAGCGAAGCCAATGCGGCAGCAGAAGACCCCACTTTTGTGTACCGAATAGCCGAGACCGAAATCGATGTAATGGCTCTGGAACAAACAGAGCTGCGCATTAAAGGCACCGTAGCCGCTGGCGAGCATCCGGGCGCCCTCTCCTCCCTCGTCAAAGTGTCGGGCACAGAGCTTGGCCAACAGTGTGCAGAACTACTGATAGAGGCGGCAGGTCAGGGCGCAATGCCATGGCAAAGCGAGGTGTTATCGCCGGAATACGAAGGACCCACTGCCGCACCCGAGGAGTGTGTCACCACTATGGCCGAATACATCAACAGTCGGTCAACCACGATCTACGGCGGTACCGCAGAGATACAGCGCGGCATCATTGCCAAGCATGTTCTTGGCCTATAAACGGAATAACTGAGGATGACCGAAGACCAGACCTTATTGCACGATGCCTCTGACCGGTATCTGCGCGACAGTTATGACTTCAACGCACGGCGTGAGCGGATCGCACTGGGCGTCTACACCGACCCTCAGCATTGGCGGGCATTCGCGGAGATGGGATGGCTTGCGCTTCCGGTACCTGAAAACTTCGATGGCTTGGGATTGGGCACCCGCGAGTGTGCGATTCTGGCTGAACTTTGCGGCCAATATCTCATCACCGAGCCGCTCATTGACGTACTCGCTGCCGTCAGCACACTGATTGCGCCAAGCCCGCATGCAGAACGCTGGCTAGGTCAGGTGGTTGGGGGCGAACTCATCACCGTAGCGGCAATCGATGAGGGCGCCGGTCAGCGTAGCAAAAGCCCCTCCACCAAACTCACCCAAGTCGACTCCGGCTGGCGACTGACAGGCACCAAGCAATGGATCAACGCCGGACCATCAGCGACGCATTTTATTGTTCTGGCCACGGTTGAAGAGGGGTTAGCGTGGGTGATCTGCCCTCGCGATGCGGCGGGCGTCGATTGTGAGGATTTTCCAACCCATGATGGCCGCGGTGGTACCAACTGCGCATTCAACACCGCGATTGAGGAGAACCAGATACTGCTCTCGGGTGCGCCGGCACAATCGGCTTTGGACGCATATCGGGAACTGGCGATGATACTGAGCAGCGCAGAAACATTGGGCGCCGCCCATGCCGCGCTCGATACCACCGTGGAATACACCAAACAGCGTGTTCAATTTGGTCAACCACTATCGTCTTTTCAGGCCTTACAACACCGCATGGCCAATATGCTCATTCAAATAGAACTGACGCGTTCCTTGGTCTATGCCGCCTGCGACGCTGCGGATGGGGATACTCCAGATCAATCCCGCTTTGCTCGCGCTGCAAAAGTCAAAGCCAGTTCAGTAGGGCGTAAAGTGTCACAAGAGGCGATTCAGCTTCACGGCGGCATCGCCACCACGGATGAGTATATTGTTGGGCACTTTTTCAAACGCATTACTGCGCTCGATAGCTGGGTCTGCTCACGAGGCGAAGCACTTAAAGAATTTATGGCATTAAGCGGTTAAGCTCTGCCGACACCTTCGAAATATTGATGATCAACCAAGGAGAAAAATAATGGATCTGCAACTCAAAGATAAAGTCGCACTGATCACCGGTTCAACCAAGGGTATTGGTCGCGCGATTGCCGAAACACTCGCCGACGAGGGATGTCATGTCGGCATTTGCGCGCGTAATCAGGCCGAAGTCGATGAGACCATTGCCGCGCTTACCGCTAAAGGTGTAAAGGCCTGTGGCAGCGTAGTAGACGTTACCGATGCCGCATCACTTGAGACGTGGATCAATCACTGTGCTGATACGCTGGGTGGTATCGATATTTTTGTGCCCAATGTTTCTGCGGGGGGGGCGGATAACTCCGAGTCGGGTTGGCGAGCCAATTTCGAAGCCGATATGTTGGCCACCTGGCGCGGTGTTGAGCTGACGCAACCGCATCTGGCGAAGTCGGGACAAGGTGCCATCGTGATCATCTCGACAACCGCTGCTGTCGAAGCGTTTGCAGGACCTAGCCCCTACGGTGCTATTAAAGCTGGCTTGCTAAATTACTCGAGCAATCTGTCCCAATCTCTGGCCGCATCCGGTATCCGCGTAAATGCCGTGAGTCCGGGCCCGATTTATTTCGAGGGTGGTGCTTGGGAACAGATCAAGACCCACATGGCCGACTTCTATAATGCAACCGTCGCCAACATTCCGATGGGCCGAATGGGAACTAACTATGAAGTTGCTGACACTGTCGCCTTTCTGGTGAGCCCGCGCTCTGCATTCACCACCGGCACAAATGTCGTTGTGGATGGTGGTTTCACCAAGCGTGTTCAGTTCTAAACGCCGCACTGTAGCGAGCCCCGGCAAATACCGGGGTGTCCACCAGGTTTAGTCTGTCTGCGTTATGAGACGATCCAAATCCCGCAAGGTGGCGATCAAATTGGCGATAGGAAGCTGGCGCTTACCCAGGGTCTCCTCGGCCATCGGTGCGATGGCTGACCGATCGGGTAACGCGGCTCCCCTTTCGAGCACTTGATATAGAGTCGGTAAAAAAATGAATTGGAGCCACTGCTCGAATGCCAGCGTATCTATCGCGAATGGCTGCTCCGACTGAAGAGCGTGGAGCGCAGGTGGCTCAGCCGCCCAAAGATTGAGTTGGCGCAGGCTGGCCTCGACATCAATCAGTCGCTCTGCGATCACGCTACGCGGCGAGTCAAGCGACATCGCGCTGTATCGTGTGCATATCGCCGGTCATCACGACCTCCATATCCATTGCTTGTACATCGTCGTGTTAGCCGCTGCCCTCTAGCTCAAAGGTAAAAGCGGGCAGGGTTTCCAGTATCGTTCGCCCATACCGCCGTGTCAGCAAACGCCTGTCGAGCAATGTGATACGCCCTTCGTCCTCTTCGGTGCGTTGCAGTCGCCCACTGGCCTGCACCAACTTTTGTGCGGCATCAGGGACACTGATTTCCATAAAAGGATCCCGTCCCTGCGCTTGCAGTAACTCTGAATGAGATGCCGCAATCGGATCGTCCGGTACGGCGAAGGGCAACTTGGCAATCACAACATGACGACAATAAGCGCCGGGCAGATCAATTCCCTCAAAAAAACTGGCCAACCCAAAGATGGCGGAGGGCATTCCCGCATCGATATGACCCCGATGCTGCTCCAGAAGACGGCTCTTGCTCATGTAATCCTGCACCAATGCCTCATGCGGAATCACTTCCTTAATGCCCTCGAGTACGCTTTCCATCTGCCGCCGCGACGTAAACAACAGCAAGACGCCCAAATCGTGTTGAATCAAATTTGGAATGCACTGAATCAACTCATCAGTGTGCGCATCGACCTGACCGGGATCAGATTTCATGGCGGGCACACAGAATATCGCTCTTGAGGGGTCAAAAGGGCTGGTGACCTTTTTCCATCGCGCCGAATCGGGCACACCCGAGCGCTCCTGAAAGCGATCGAATGTACCGAGTGCCGTAAGGGTGGCGGAGGTGATTACAGCGCCCGCCACCCGCTCCCAAAGCGCCTCACGTAGCAGCTCCCCTGGCAGAATAGGACTGGCCTGGCATTCCACAGAAAGCAAGCTCCCGCGATGCTGGATCCATCTTGCCCAGCCGTCGCCCGCTTGGCCTTCTCGCGGGGCATCACTGAACGCTTTCCACAACGCCACCTGCTGCTCCGCCCGAGCGACCAAGCCCTGCACATTGACCAAGTCAGCATCAGCATCCTGCGGCGCGGCATCGGGAGGGCTATCACGCCTGTTTTCCAAGCCCGCCTCCAGACGGGATGCCTCACGGTGAAGTTGACGCCACTGCTCGACGAGCGCTGCCGAGTACTCTCCCAGCGTTTCGGGTATTCGCCCGTACTCAAACCGATGCTCTGCTCTCTCCAGTACCCCCTCAGGAAACTGGTCCCACAACAGCTGTGTCACCTCTTCAGTGCGTTGCAGGAGGTCCTCAAGCAACGACGAAATTAGCGGCGATAACCGGCCATCTAGGCCCGCTCTCTCCCATTCCGACGCAGATTGGCAAATCCATCGATCACTGTCCCTGAGTCCCTGTAACGTTGAGCCTGCATGAAAACGCAGCGCAAAATGATTTAGGCATTTCGCTGGAAGCTGATGCCCCTCATCAAAAATATATAAACTGTCCTCTGGGTCCGGCAGTATCACACCGCCTCCGAGTCGCAGATCCGACAAGACAAGATCGTGATTTGTGATAACAATATCGGCTTCTTCAAGTCCTTCTCGCGCTTTGAAAAAAGCACACTGCCCAACGTGGGGGCAACGGCGGCCCGTACACTGGTTTTGATCCGTTGACACCACACGCTTAGTCGCGGCTTCTAACCCCCCGGGCCAATTATCAAAATCTCCATCCCATCGCCCCGCCGTCAGAGCCGCCAACATGTCCTCGAGTATGGGTGAGATCTCTTGATAATCAGGGGTAGCGAATTCATCCGGATAGAGCGGAATCAAGGGCTCGCTAACCGATCCGGACAGCTGATGATCCAGTTTTAAAAGACAGACATAACGACCTCTGCCTTTGGCCAACGCAGCCTGAAATTCAAGCCCACTGTGGCGCATTAGATCGGGCAGATCGCGCAGTAACAGTTGCTCCTGCAACGCAACTGTCGCCGAAGCCACCACAACCCGCTTGCCACGCGCGCGTGCAATGGGTAGCGTCGCCACAAGATAGGCAATGGTCTTGCCGGTCCCCGTGCCCGCTTCGACCACTGCAATGGGGGTCTCTGCCTCGGGGTCGCCGAGCGCATTCGCGACCTCCGCAATCATCTGGCGCTGCCCCCACCTAGGTTTTAGTTCAAGCGCATCTGTAAGGTGCTGATATGCGGTGCGGATGTTGTCCTGCAACATCTCCTCAATCACATTGGATTACCTGGCTTAGGGTCGACCGCTGCGTCCGGCACGGTAATATCCAGTGCGCGGCTTACCGGATTGGCATACATGGTGAGAAACCACTGCTGATGCTCATCTGGAATCGCATCAAATCGCGCCCGAAAATCCGTTTCGCTGATGGAACCCGCGTCATACTGAAGATCATGGGGCAGCGCAGCCCCATGAAGCCACTGCCAAGCCCAGATATTCGTTTGATATAGCCGATAGTGCTCAACCATTTGCTGGTCGATTGCCTTAACTGTCTCAGCCACGCTCAGTTGCCTTTCGAGCGGCGTTCCGAAGTGCAGGTGAACGCAACCTTTTTGCCCAATGATGCCAGTAGCGATAGACGTAATATCCTCGAACTCCGATTTGGTGTAACCCACCCCTGCATTCAGTTCAGCTGCTTTCATTGCATCGCAAGGATCCAGCTCATAAGAGATAACCAAAGGCACAATTTTTAACCTGTCAAGAATCGACTCTGGCGATTCCTCGCGGTCTCTGGAGAGCGTCAACATTTTGATAACTGCAGGCTCCGTCAAATCACGGCCATCCTTTGCCCTGCCCTCTCGGTGAGCAATCCAGATAGGGTTGTCGCTGATCTCTACTGACTCTCGAATATAGGCTGACAGGAGCTTCGCTGCAGCGAGGAGTGCGCGCGGACCCGGCAGATTACGTTTGACGATAAAGCTTCTGTTCAAACGCATCAGATCTGCTATCCAGGGTTTGGAAAGCAAGTTATCGCCAATCGCGACAGAAAGTGTTCTGACTTTAGATCTGTGCAGAGCATAGTTTGCATATGCAGGATCCATCACGATATCGCGATGATTCCCTACATAGACACGCGGCATCCGGAGATCCAGTTCAGTCATGCCACTTGCGGAGAATCGAGACGTTCTTTTGATCATGCGCGACAGATTTGGCGCGATCACATTTTGTAAGTCTTCTACGGTGCTTAGGCGCCGCGCCACAACCAACAGCCAGATCCGCGCAAACGCGCTTGCCACGGCTAAAGATAACCGAGACAAACGCGGGAACTTCCACAGTGCGACGGTCTCAGCAAGCCCTCCATTACGCGCCAGGCGCCGGATAACTGTAGGTGCCTCAGTATTGGAATAGGGCCTGATCTCCGAGAACGGATCCTCAATGGGAGACGACGATTCCTCTGTCATAGGTTACTTACCTCGAGACGCCACGATATTGTGCCGCCGTCAGACGGTTTCTGGTACCCTGCGCTCGGTTGCAGAACCTACCCTTCAGAGAGGGCAAATGGAAGCTTCGAGTTCATTTTTGATCACACTAGGCACCGCCTCGCTGTTGGTCAGTTGGGTGTTACTGTTGATCGTTTCGTGGAAGGAGGAATTTGCCTGGGGTATGTGCTCCCTCCTGCTACCCCCTGTGGGCTACTGTTACGCCTTTTTCCGCATGGACAAGGCGAGTTCAGTCATCGCCTTAGCCGCCGCCGGCTGGATAATGATCTGGTTGGGCTGGTAAAAAGGTAAAACACCGCAATTGCGAGTATCACCCGGCTTCGCCGGTTGACATTGATACCGGTATCCCAGATGATTCGCGACCTTTTAAAAGCCCTATGGAGCACAGCGGTGGCCAATTCACCCCAAGCCAGAAAGCGCGCCCGTCAAAACGACAAGCGTAGAGTACACAACGCCAGCCTGAGATCATTGGTTCGCACCAAGATCAAACAGGTAGTGGCCGCAGTCGACACAGGCAACGCAGACGATGCCAAGGCCGCCTATGAATCGGCCGTGCCGGTTATCGACAGAATGGCGAATCGCGGCATTATCAAAAAAAATAAAGCGGCTCGTCATAAAAGCCGGTTGAACGCGCGCGTCAAGGCACTTGCCAACTGATGATCGATCGGGGGTCACGCTGCCCCCAAATAGTGATCCAATACCTTTCCTATTTCCCTGCTGATGACGCCTTTTAAGGGCTTCATCATTACGCCTAGTCGCACGGACCCTTCAACGGTGCCCGCATCAAGGGCCACATGACCCCCATAACCCTTGCCCTTAAAGGTTATGCGACCCGTGCTCCGCTTCACCGTCGCATTGAGCGTTTCCTCCAGATACTCGATCAACGCCGACATCACCACCTCTCGCTCTTCAGAAGAGAGGCTGTGAGTTCGGGACAAGCGAATATCGGACATACAGAAAGCGAATTGGGGTTAATCCTGATTCGGGCTATCCTACACGCCCTTTTTGCGCAGCGTGACCAATAAATGGACCGCCCCGAAAACAGCAGTCGCCGTTTCCTTTTTGACGAAGCCGACGTTCGCGGGGAATCGGTGCAGCTCGGGGCTGCGTTGACGGACATGTTAAGTCATCAACCTTATAGCGACAGTGTTAAGCGCCTTTTGGGGGAGTTTGCCTCCGCAGTCGTGCTGATCAGCAACAATCTCAAATACGCTGGACGGATTATCCTGCAAGCTAAAAGCGACAGCGGCCTCTCACTCGCAATGGTGGAATGCTCTAGTGAGCGCCATATTCGCGGTATTGCCCGAGGTGATATCGGCAAAGAAGCGCCTGAACCCATGGATCACCTTCTCGGGGGACAGCTCGCTATCACCATCGAACGAGAGCCTGACCAAAGATATCAAGGCATTATCAGCCTTGAAGGATATTCGCTCGCGCAGGCGTTGGAAAAGTACTTCGCTCAAAGCGAGCAACTGGGGGCACGATTTTGGCTGGCATCAAATGGCGATCAAAGTGCGGGGTTAATGCTGCAACAGCTGCCTATTCAAGTAGAGGCGGATACTGATCGGCATGAGCAGTGGTCGACGCTGTGCCTTCTGGCTGAAACTGTGACCGCGCAAGAATTGCTTAATTCACCTCCTGAAGACCTGCTTTTCAAGCTATTTCATCAGGAGAAGGTAACGGTATACCCGCCGGCATCCATTTTGTTTAAATGTCGGTGCAGCCAGGAACGAAGCGCCAGCACTATCGCGATGCTGCCCGAAGCTGAGCAGGCAGAAATCTTGGCAGAACAGGGAAAAATCGTGCTGACGTGTGAGCTCTGTGGCGCGACTTATCAATTTGATCAGATCGTACTCAACCCTGACAATACGAGACACACATTGCATTAAACACAAATTCAAACCGGCTAAGAACCGGAGGGCAGAAGGCAAGGCCCAACACATAAATAAAAAAGCACAAGCAGATAACTGCACATCGCACTCACTATGGACTTCAACATGAACGAAGCAGTACCTTCTAACCCCACAACACACCAAGACCTTGCACCCACTGAACTGATTGAGATGGCCCTTGCTCGAAGAGAGGGAATCCTCTCTGACACTGGCGCCTTGAGGGTGGTAACAGGTGCCAGAACGGGCCGATCTCCAGCCGATCGCTTTGTGGTAAAAGAACCATCAAGCGAAGATGCCATTGACTGGGGCGGCGTGAATCGTCCCTTTGATGAAGATCGTTTTGACGCACTTTGGGAGCGCGTTACGTCACACGCGAACGAATCAGAGGCCTGGATCCAACATCTTCATGTGGGTGAAGATAGCGATCATTACCTGCCGGTGAGAGTGACTACCGCTACCGCTTGGCAATCGCTGTTTGGTCGCAACATGTTCATCAGGCCGGACACCTATAACCCCGCCAAAAAACCAGAATGGAAAATATTAAACGTCGCCGATTTTGTCTGTGATCCAGAGCGCGACGGTACGCATTCCGACGCGACGGTCATTATTCACTTTGGTCAAAGAAAAGTGTTGATAGCGGGGATGCGCTACGCGGGGGAAATGAAAAAAGCCATGTTTTCGGTACAAAACTTCCTGCTGCCTGAGAAAGACGTTATGCCAATGCACTGTTCCGCCAACATTGGTGAGGATGGCGACACCACCCTGTTTTTTGGTTTGTCAGGCACAGGCAAAACTACGCTCTCGGCCGACCCCGAGCGCTACCTTATCGGTGACGACGAGCACGGCTGGTGTAAGGGCTCGGTCTTTAATATAGAGGGTGGTTGCTATGCCAAAACGATCGACCTGAGCCAGAAAAATGAACCGGTAATCTGGAATGCCATTCGCACAGGCGCGATTGTAGAAAATGTCATATTGAATGAGCAGGGAAAAGCTGACTATTCTGACACCCAATTGACCGAAAATGGGCGCTGTTGCTACCCCTTGGAGCATGTCGACAAGCGGTCAGCCAGCAACGCAGGCGGCGAACCCAAGTGTGTCATTTTCCTGACTTGTGATGTTTTTGGCGTCTTGCCGCCAGTCTCTATTTTGTCCAAAGAGGCCGCGGCATTTCATTTCTTATCCGGTTACACCGCGCGAGTAGGATCAACAGAAGTGGGCGCAGCAGCAGGCATAAATCCTACTTTTTCAACCTGCTTTGGTGCACCTTTCATGCCGAGGCCCGCAGGAGATTACGCCGAGCTACTCATAAAACGAATTGAAGATTTCGACAGTCAAGTCTACCTCATCAACACCGGGTGGTCCGGGGGCTCAGGAGCGCCAGGCGGCACAGGCTCTCGATTTCCGATACCGGTGACCCGCGCGGTAGTCAAAGCGGCACAAGACGGTGTCTTAATTGGCACGGAAATGCGCTATCTGGAGCGGCTCAACCTTCACTATCCGGCTCGCATCCCCGGTGTCGATCAGCAATATGTCGATCCCAAAGCAGGCTGGGGGGATGACGAAGCCTACGAAGCACAAGCCGCACAGCTTGCCGAGCTCTTTGTGAAAAACATTAGACAATTTGAGGTGAGCGACGCCATCGTCAGCGCAGGACCCAAAGTTGCGTAACCCATTGTCGCCAACTTCTCTGGAACCATAATCCGCTGCGCGAGAGATCGCTGCATTGACGGGGCGCAACCCTTTTAAAGAGCAGGGCCCTCAAGCTCATCTGGAAGTTGGGCACGCCCAAAAACACGCCCTCTGAGAGCGCCCACATCCTGGGCAATGAGATACAGGGTAGGGACGAGGACCAGCGTCACGCCCGTGGCGAACAAGACGCCAAAGGACAGCGATGTCACCATAGGGATCAAGAACTGCGCCTGCACACTGGTCTCAGACATAATGGGTAGCAGGCCAACAAATGTGGTCAGAGAAGTCAGAATAATCGGCCGAAAACGATCCTCTCCGGCCTGCAGGAGCGCGGAAACCAATTCCTGACCCTCATCGCGCAAGCGATTGATGCGATCAATCAACACCAAATTGTCATTGACCACGACACCGGCGCACGCGGTGATCCCCAAAATAGAAAACAAGCTGACTTGCCACCCCAGAATCATGTGCCCAAATATCGCCCCCATGATGCCGAAAGGCACGGCGGTAAGAACCAAAACGGGCTGCCAATATGAGCGAAAGACGACCGCCATCAAGGCATAAATAATCACCATCGCCAGTCCCATTAGTCTCAGAGTGGCCTGTCCGAATTCGATTTCTTCCTGTAACTCGCCATCCAAATTAACGAATAGATCGGGGAACTGTTGCTGCCATTTAGGAAGAAAATCCTTGAAGATCGACGCGACAATGGCTCTGGGGGCCGGGCCATCCTCCTCTACATCTGCAGCAACCTCTAGCGTGCGCAGCCGGTCCAGACGCTCCAGCTTCTGGTATCCCGGCTCGATCCGATAGGTGGCAACCGCCTCGAACGGAACTTCACCACCGCCGGGAGTACGAATATACATATCATTGAGGTTAGCAATTGCCAGGCGCTCCGATTCGGGATATCGCACCATTACCTTGACATCCTCCCTGCTACGAGGAATCCGTTGTGCCTCAGCGCCATAAAACGCTTGCCTTACCTGCCTGGCGACGTCAGCCAGCGATATCCCTAAAGTCTCGGCGGCGGGCTTCAGCTCAAGAACCAGCTCGTCTCGAGGGCTGTCAAAGCTATCAGACACATCAAAAACCCCGGGATAGGAAAGCAGCGCCTCCCTGATATCGGTCGATATCGCCTCGAGATCCTTGACATTACGCGACGCCAACACGAGGCGGATAGGCTTGCCAGGATCGCGAATGGTGTAATCCATCCGCACCTCCTTGGCTTCAGCCAACGCTCCGGAGTCTTTCCTGAGCTGCTTGGCAATCGCCTCGGTATCAACTCCCTCATAGATGGTCTGAATATAAACCTCTACTGAGTTCCCATTTGCACGACCGAAAATACCACCGACAGCAGGAATCTCCTGATACTTCGGACGCGCATTCCACTCTGTCTTGAGAGATTCAGCCGCGCCAACTATCCGCGCCATAACCCGCTCGGATTCAGCAAAAGAGCCACCCTCGGGCATCGCGATCTCGACCTCTACGAAATCAGAATTAATGCGCGGAAAAAAAGCAGACCGCAACCAGCCTCCCCCGTACAACGCCAGACTGAAACTCAGCATGACCAAAAAGAATCCAGCTACGTATAAGTGCCGCTTCAGCGTCCATGCCAAAAAGGGACGATAACGGTGTTTGGCCACGAACATCAGCCAATCTGCGCAACGATGCCGATACGCATCCATCTGCTTGAGAAACACCAAGTTTGCGGGCTTCTCCGGACCGAGGGTTGAGAGGTGCGCGGGCAAAATCCAGAGACACTCAATCAGCGAGAAAGTCAGGACTAATAACACGACAATGGGAATCCCTTTGGCGGCGTGAGCCCACTCACCTGGCATGAATAACATTGGCGCGAAAAACACCATTGTGCTGATCACCGCGAACAATACGGGTTTGAAAACTTCCCTGACGCCATGGAGTGCTGCGGTATTCCCCGACAGACCTGTCATTTGCGTGGTATGGATAGATTCTCCAACGATAATGGCATCATCCACGACGATGCCAAGCACAAGCAAAAATGCGAACAGCGAAATCATGTTCAGCCCTACGCCCGTGTAGGGCAGGAGCAAGAATGCTCCAAGGAAGGCCACCGCAATGCCCACCGATACCCAAATTGCCACCGCGGGCCTCAGAAATAACACCAGAACCAAAAACACCAGCACCAGTCCACCAAAACCATTTTTCAGCAACGTCTCTACCCGGCCCTTAAACGGTACTGCTGAATCACGCCAAAAAGTCAGTGTCGCACCGTCTGGCAGATTCGGGGCTTGCTGAGAAACCCAATCAGCGATCACGCGTGACGACTGCACCACATCCGGATTCGTGGTGACATAAGCAAAGAGTGCATGACCCGGCATGCCATTAAATCGACTCAGCGTATCGGTATCCTCAAAGGCATCTTGGATCGAGGCTATCTCTCCGAGGTAGATCTGGGTACCGTCACGTGCAGTCACAACCACAATCCGCTCAAAGTCCGCGCGGTCGTAGGCCTGCCCCCTCGTTTGGACACGAATATCCCCGTCCTGACCCTTAATCGCCCCGGCAGGCAAATTCAGCGAGGCAGATTGAATTGCCGCAACAACGTCATCAAAAGACAGGTTGAAGCGTCTGAGGTCAGTCTCGGAGACATTGACCGAGACTTCGTAGCGGCGGGGAGATACGAGATCAACAACCGAGATCCAAGGTTGCCGCGCGAGGTCATCGCGCAGCGTCTCGCCAAGCTCCTTCAACTCCCACTCGTCCAATTCTCCCGCTAGCTGCACAATCCCCAAAAGGTGCCGGTAAACCAGCTCGGTCACCACAGGGCGCTCTGCGTCATTCGGGAAGGTGGTAATCGCGTCTACCCGGGTTTTGATCTCGTTAGTCAGACGTTGCGTCGGAAAATCAGGAAGTGCCTCGACCACGACTTGGCCCAGCCCATCTGAAGCGGTAGACCGAATCTCTTTGATCCCGTCGAGATCGTGAATAGCCTCCTCCACACGAACACATATTTGTTCTTCAACTTCCCTTGGACTCGCGCCGGGAAAGGGCATCGAGATACTGATGCGATCAATAACTGGGGTGGGGAAAAACTGTTTGTCTAGGCCGGGAATGCTATAGAGGCCTCCTATCACCAACACCACCATTAATAGATTGGCGGCGATCGGATTGGATACGAACCAGCCCAGCAGACCAGGTTTATCAGCCACTGGTCGGCCTCAGTGCAGTCACTTCGATCGCAGAGCCGGAAGCCAAAAGGCTGCTCTGTTCTGCGACGATCTGAACGCCGGCCGCAACGCCGCGTACCCACACCCGGTCTTGCTCCCGACGGAGCAATTCAACTGAGAGACGCTCCAGCCGGCTATTCTCATTTACCCAGAGCACCGTGTTATCGCCGCGCAGGGCCGTTGCAGGCAGTTCAACTGCTTGTTGAATGGGCTTACCGCTGATACTGGCTTCCACAAACAGTCCGGGAGTCAACGGTGGCCTCCGCGATCCGCTGCTAGCAAAAGGATCGCTGACCTCCGCAATCGCAAAAGTGACCCGGCTGTCTCTATCTATGCTGGCCTCGACCCGCGCTATCTGACCCTGCCACTGCCAGCGCTCACCGCCAAACCGTGCGCTTAGCACAACCTCGGGATAAGCCTCTGAGGCGGTCTCAAAAAGTGGCAGCTCCAGCAGAGCCAGCTGTGAGTCACTGATAGGCAAATGAATCTCTACCCGATCAGTGGCGTAGATGTGCGCCAGCACGGTGCCCGGCGCGACGAACTGCCCCAGGTCAGCCGATTTCTTCTCCAGGCGCCCGTCAAATGGCGCGCGAACAGTCGTGCGCTCTAGCGCGAGTTTGGCCGCAGCCACATCGGCTTTAGCCGCCAGCAATGATGCCTCAGCGGCCCGCAACTGCGGCTTGCGCAGAAACAGATCGTTTGCCTCGCTGGTGCCCAAATCACGCCACTCGCGCTGCGCCTGCAAATTACGACCACGTTCCTCAGCCACCCGTTGGGCAGCGGCAGCCTCCTGCGCCTCGGCGCGCGCAATCGCGAATTGATAGTCTGCTTTTTCCAACTCAAGAAGGATGTCGCCCGCTTTAAAAAAACGACCATCGAGAAACCGATCACTAACGGTCTCGACTTTACCGCTCACCTGGGCCACAAGAACGACACGTCGGACAGGTTCTACGGTGCCCTGAGTCCTTACCGCGATACTGTGTTCGGAGGGTTCAGCCACGATAATCTCGACCAGAGGTCGGCGGGGCTCAGGCAGTTGTGTTGGTTGAGTAGCAGGCTTACCAACCAGCACCAGAAAACAGACCGCCAAACCTCCTGTTGTAAACAACACCGAGCCAAGCAAGCGGCGGCGGGTAAAACGACTGGATTTGGCGCTCACGTCAGACATGGCTAATTAATTACTCTCCCTGTAGACAAGGAAACTGGGGCGCTGTTGCCGTTTTTCAACACGCCAGTCGAAAAATCCACGTCAGCACTTACGTTGAGGGTGACACGGCCCCGCACATCACGCCCCCTAAGAGGGCGGCGTAGTGTAGCGGTTTATGCTCGAAACTGGTATTTAGCCGATTGTGCAAAGCTACCAATCCACTCTGCGCAAACGCTAACAGATCCCGTCCGTCGCTTGCCGCTCAAAGAGAGGGGAAATTAGTGCATCACTTGGACAGCACAGGTGAGTAGCCGCTGGCAAAAACGGCGTGTCAGTGTGCAAAATTGCCAAGCCAACCGTCTATTCTAGAGGGCAGATTCTAATTTCTAGCCCCACACTACGCGGGTAATCAGAGCACGCTACCAAGGAGGCGCGTCATGGCAAAAGCCAAAACTAAAGCAATACCCAAAGCAGCGGCAAAGAAAGCGGCTAGTAAGAAAGCACCCGCCAAGGCCAAAAAGGCGCCCACTACGGCCAAAAAAGCTCCGGTGAAGAAAAAACCGGCTGCAAAAACCCAGGCCAAGGCAAGCACCAAGTCAAAGACTCGAGCACGACCCAAGGCCATCGACACTGGCCGTAATGCTCTACTCGCTGGTCTAGGCGTCTACGGTAAGGCCTACGACCAGTTACTTGAGCAGTTCTCTAGCCTGCAGGAACAGGTAGATGACGCGCAAAGCCGACTGACTGAGCGCCGCAAGCAAGCGGAAGACCTCTACAAGTCACTGGTCAAACGCGGCACAACAGTGGAGAAAGATGCGCTGAAGGCCCTCGCTGATCTTGAGCTGGATTCTCTGGCAGATCGCTCAAAGCTCGAAGCTCAGATGAAGAAAGCCAAGTCCCGCTTTGAAGAGCTGAGAACAAAGTTCGGCAAAGCGGCTTAAGTAACCATCCGGTCCGGATTATTTATTGGGGGAGCTTATGCTCCCCTTTTTTATGGCTTGGACTTGCTGATGATCTTGGCTATCGCGGTATCGCGCCCGGTAGAGCAGCGCTCTTCTACCCTACCTGTTACCCAAATGATCATTGCCATCACGCAAATCACCAGTTTGCACGAGAGTTCTCGACGCCTCATCGCGCTACAATCCTTAGCCATGAAAACGGCTCAACGTATTCTTCTGACCGCGACACGCCTGTTCAACGAGCAGGGTGAGCGAAACGTAACGGCCAATGATATTGCGTTGGAGCTGGATATCAGCCCAGGTAACCTTTACTACCACTTTAAGGGAAAAGACGGGATCCTTTCGGCACTTTTCGCCGATTACTATAGGGAGCTGGCAAGTTTGCTGGCCGCTCCTCTCATCGACGACAGCTTTTTAGATCAGAGCAATCCACTGGAACGCGGTTGGCTTTTTTTGACCGTGCTACTAGAGGTGATGTATCAGCATCGCTTCCTGTATCTCAATCAGAGTGACCTGATGCAGCGGTACCCCGAGATAGACCGAGGTATGCGCCGCCTAATGGCTCTGAAAAAGCGTTCAGCAGCTCAGTTGGCGACAGACTTACTCGCGTCAGCCGACGCAATACCGCCAACCGCCAGGCCGGAACATATCGCCGATAGCATGGCAATGACGCTGATGTACTGGCTGAGCTTCGAGCAATTTGCGGGCGAATCGCTGAGTGCTCAACAATCGATTCACCGGGCGGTGTTGCAGGTACTTTCGCACTGTGCCCCGTATTTGGGTGAAAAACAGGGCGATTTCTTTGCAGAATGTGAACTAATCAATACTCGATTACTCGAAAAATCGTCTTCATGAGGTACTATTCAGCTTGTATTTGCGCAGATCCTGTCTTGGCTGACGCATGTGCATACACGTGCCGATAAATCACACTGAAAAGATGGAGTGAAAACATGACTATTGCCGTAGGAGATTGCATCCCCGATTGCGCCCTGTCCGTCATGGGTAGTGAGGGTCCAGCGCCGGTTTCCACCGCAGACCTCTTCAATAACAACAAGATCCTTATGTTTGCCGTGCCTGGAGCGTTCACTCCGGGGTGTTCGATGACACATTTGCCTGGCTATGTAGTCAACGCGGACAAAATTAAGGAAATGGGTGTCGACGGAATCATTTGCCTGTCAGTCAATGACGCCTTCGTAATGCACGCTTGGGGTGAGGCACAAAATGCCAATGACTCTATTGTGATGCTTGCTGATGGCAACGGAGAGTTCACTCAGGCGCTCGGCTTGGAAATGGACGCAACCGGCTTTGGTATGGCGATGCGCAGCCAACGTTACGCCTTGATCGCCGAAGATGGCAAGATCACACAGCTTAACGTCGAGGATGGGCCGGGTGTAGACGTCAGCTCCGCCGAATCGATGATGGCGCTTCTCTGACAAAATCTGTTTACCACGCCGCAACGGGCTCCTGCTCATTGCGGCGTGTCGCCGCCTCCAACAACATTTATCTGACCGAACGTTTCGATGCTGGCATTCTAGTCGGTGTAACACTCTAGCTCGAGCGCAGTCAGGTCAGTCTAACCCACAGTGTTGTAGCGATAACCACCGCACCGATCAGATTCAGGAATAACCCCTCTCTTACCATTCTCTGAATAGGAAGCTCTCCCGTGCCGAAAGCCACAGCATTGGGAGCAGTGGCGACGGGTAGCATAAAGGCACAGCTTGCACTCATAGCGGCTGGCACCATCAACCATAACGGGTCGATCCTCACTGAAATCGCGACTGCCGCCAGTACGGGCATCAACAGTGCTGTCGTTGCCGTATTGGAGGTGGCCTCGGTGAGGAAAGTGACCACCAGCGCCATGAGCAACATCGTCACGAAAATCGGCAGCACGGCGAGTTGCGTCAGTGCCTCTCCTACTTCAGCACTCAAGCCTGAAACAACAAAACCGCGAGCTAAGCAGATACCACCGCCAAAAAGCAACAGAACACCCCAAGGAATCGCACTGGCCTGGTGCCACTCGATCAGTGGCGCGCCCTCTTTATCTCGGACGACAAATAATGCCAGCACGGCGATTAACGCCACAGACGCGTCATTGGCAGCAGGCAAATGCAACCACTGCCGCCAACCACCAAAAGGCTCTGCTCGCGTTATCCAAGCGAGGGCTGTGAGAGCAAAAATAATGAGAACACGCCTTTCCGCGCTTCGCCAAGGACCCACCACCGGCAAAGTGACTTTGAGTTCGGCGGGAAGATCTCGAGTGACCCACCACCATGCCGACGGCAGCAATAGTGCAATAACTGGTAGCCCCCATGACATCCACTGACCAAAGCTAATAACCTCGTTGGTCGTTGACTCGTAGACTTGGACAAAAATCAAATTGGGCGGTGTGCCAATAGGCGTTCCCAAACCACCGATACTGCAAGACCAAGCGAGCCCCAACAGTAGAGGAACTGCCAGACGCTGACGATCAGAACAGGACGCCAATACCGCCAGCGCCACAGGCATGAGCATCAGTGCGGATGCGGTGTTGGAAATCCACATGCTCAGCGCGGCGCCCGCCAGCATAAAGCCCAAAACCAAGCGGCGAGGATTGTGTCCGCCAACCAGGTGCACCACTGTCAGGGCGACGCGATGGTGCGCACCCGTGCTCTCCATCCCTCGTGACAGCAAAAAGCCACCCATCAATAAGATAATGAGCGGCGAACCCACTGACGCACCCACCTGATCAACCGTCAAGATGCCAGCAGCCGGCAAGACTGCAATGGGCAGTAACGATGTTACGGGAATCGGAATAGGCTCAAAGATCCACCACACCACACACAGCCATCCGAGCACGGCCGTGATGACAATATCCGGGCTGTAGTCAAGTGACAGGAGAATCAGGCTGAGTAAAAAGCCCGTAATCACACCCGGCCAAACCGTTCGCCTCGGATCAAGGTAGGTCATTATATTCATCTACTGTATGCTCCCTCACCCTGCGCCCTTGTGTAAACTCCTCGCATGTCAATAATGCCCGACTCGCAACTGATCGACGGATTCGGTCGAAAGATCTCGTATCTGCGACTGTCTATTACCGATCGATGTGATTTCCGATGCCAATACTGCATGGCGGAAACGATGCAATTTCTTCCTCGCTCAGAGGTGCTCACAATCGAGGAGTTACTGCGAGTCGCTCGCATCTTCACGGAGCTAGGTGTTCGCAAAATTCGGGTGACCGGTGGCGAACCACTGGTGCGTAAAGGTGCTGGTGATCTGTTCATGGGGCTAGGGGCGCTCCCCGGCCTCCAAACACTCGCCGTGACCACGAATGGCAGTCAGCTCCCCAGCACCGCGCAATCGCTGAAAGACGCGGGAGTGCGGTCACTGAATATCAGTCTGGATAGTCTGCATCCGGCGCGCTTTCGAGACATTACACGGGTAGGGGATTTACAGGTCGTATTACGAGGCATTGATGCCGCGGTGGCGGCAGGGTTCGAACGTATCCGTCTCAATGCCGTAGTGTTAGACGGCCTAAACCGGGATGAGGTGTTATCACTCACCCAATTTGCCATTGAAAAGCGCATTCATATTGCCTTTATCGAAGAAATGCCCCTAGGTCAGGTAACAGTGGGTGGCAAAGCGTTGGCTTACGTGTCCTCGGAGACTTTGCTAGAAGAGCTGGGTAACCACTACTCGCTGGAACCACTAGTCAGCGACGATATCGCCGGCCCCTCAAGAGACTTCCGTATCAGCGGCACAGAAACCGAACTGGGATTCATTTCTCCTCATAGTCACAATTTCTGCAGTAGCTGTAATCGGCTGCGCATCAGCGCCGAAGGTCGTCTTCTGATGTGCCTTGGCAATGAAGAATCCATTGATTTGCGGGCCTTATTGCGATCAGGGGATTCCGATGAGCGGATCAAAAGCACTATCATTGACAGTCTCGTATTGAAACCCGAGCGGCATGTCTTCGACCGTCCTGAAGAACCGCAAATCGTTCGCTTTATGAACGCTACTGGCGGCTGACGCCACGAATCTGAGAAAACACTGTGTCTAACTCTGATTACCCAGCCCTTGGTGACATAGGCGCCATTCAGACTGCATTCGAGGCAGCGGGCTATATCTGTACAACGCGTATCGCCACCGTCGTCAAATTGGCGGCGGCGCTGGAGAAACCTGTTCTAATCGAGGGCCCTCCTGGTGTCGGTAAAACTGAGCTGGCCAAAACCTGCGCAGAAGTGGTAAATCGACCTCTGGTAAGACTCCAGTGCTATGAGGGACTTGACGAAAGCAAAGCGCTTTACGAATGGAAATATGGCAAGCAATTACTCTACACACAGCTTTTGAAAGAGCAGCTGGGTGATATCCTTGATGGTGCGAAGGGACTAACAGAATCAATGAATCGTCTGCATCAATTTGGCGACGTATTTTATTCGGAAGCTTTTCTTGAGCCTCGCCCATTACTGAAGGCCATGGAAAGCGACACGGGCAGTGTCTTGCTCATCGACGAAATCGACAAAGCAGATTTTGAGTTTGAGTCACTGTTGCTCGAGGTGCTGTCTGATTTTCAGGTATCCATCCCGGAGTTGGGCACCATTAACGCACAATCTAAACCTCTCGTTTTTCTGACCAGCAACGACACACGAGATCTCTCAGATGCACTCAAGCGGCGCTGCCTGCACTTACATATTCCTTTCCCCTCGGTGGAACTTGAGGCGAGAATCGTCGCGAGTAGAGTACCGGATCTCAGTCAATCTTTGACGGATCAGCTGGTCCGCTTTGTCCATGCCATCCGTTCCCTGGATTTAAAAAAAGCGCCTGCCATATCGGAAACCATTGATTGGGCGAAAAGTCTCATACTGCTGCATGCCAACGAGCTCGAGGGCAATTTGGTGCTCGACACACTGAATGTGTTGCTCAAGTACGAGGAAGATATCAAGATCGCTGAAGGCCAGCTTCCTAAGCTGATGACGACTATCACAGCTTAGGCAACATCAGTGAGTGATCCCCATAGGCCCACTACCCCACAAAGCACCAGTAGCGACCAGTTACTGGCTTTCATGCAGTTCCTGCGTGGCAAAAATATTCCTGTCTCGCCCGCTGATACTCTCGATGCTATTGAAGCAGCGGAACTGCTCGGCTATACGGATAGAACGTTGCTCAAGAACGGTTTGGCGGCAACGCTTGCTAAATCAAGTCACGAACTCATCGCATTCGAGAGCGCATTCGACGACTACTTTAAGATAGCCTCAAACACCTCGCCCGCCAATGCCATCGCGACGGACGACCAGTCGGCGAAGCCGGTCAATGAAGGGATCCCGACACCCCCCGAAGAGATGGCAGCCCCTCATGATGCCAACGACCCACTGGAGGGTTTGCGCGGAAACGCCCTATTCGACGCGCTTGAATCAAGAGATGAGAGTGCTTTGTCCGTCGCAATTGAGACGGCAGCAGCGGACGTCAGGGTTGAGGAAATCTCTCTGTTTACCCAACGTGGGCAATATGTCAGGAAAATGCTCGACGCATTGGGTGAAGAGGCGCTTCGTGCTGCCGCGATTGAATTTGAGCAGAGTGAGCCTGCGGCATTTGAAGCAGTTCAGGCACTGCGAGAGCAGCTGCGGGAGCGCGTCAGGGACAGAGTGGAACGTGCTTATCTGATCCATGCCAGCGCACAAACGGAAGACCTCTTAGATGAGTCACTGTCCAAACTGAAGTTAGGAAACATCGATCACAGTCAAATGGCTCGTCTAAAACGCCTTATAGAGCGTATGGCGCGAAAACTGGCAGCGCGCCATGGCAGGAGAAGGCGCCGGTACCGGCGGGGCAAGCTTCACGTTGGGGAGACGGTCAGAAAATCTGTCGCTACTGACGGCATTCCTTTTCATCCCAAGTGGCGCAAAATCGAGAGAAAGCGTCCGCAAATAATGGCGATTTGCGATGTCAGTGGTTCAGTCGCCGCTTATGCCAAATTTCTGCTTATGTTCATTTACGCATTGCAGGATGTGCTTCCTCGCACGAGAAGCTTTGCCTTTTCCGCAGCATTGGGCGAGGTGAGTGACTTGTTCAATACGCTACCCGTGGAAGAGGCAATCGAAAAGGTCAATTTAAAGTATGGCGGGGCGACGGACTACGGTCGGGCGCTGGACGATTTCAGTGAGCTGGCGTTGGCCGAGGTGAATCACGCCACCACGCTGATTATTCTCGGCGATGCTCGGAATAATCAGGCTGATCCTAGGCTGGATCTGCTTTCAGAAATGAAGGCAAGAGCCAAACAATTGATCTGGTTAAACCCCGAATCTACTCGCTTGTGGGGCACCGGAGATTCGGAAATGTTGCGAGTAAGACGACACTGCCACGTCGTTAAGGAGTGCAATAACCTCAACCAACTGGCTCGCATTATTGATCAATTACTATCTGATAGACGCTAGGCCCGCTACTTATCATCCTGCCCACCGAACAGCATTAGTCCTCTAATTTAAACGAAGGAACATCCCTACCCGGCGCCGGGTCTGCCGCCAATTTCAGCTTCAAACGCAAATTGTTTTCAGAATCAGCATTGCGGAGAGCGTCCTGCTCAGAAATCACACCCGACTGACACAACTCCAACAGCGCCATATCAAAGGTCTTCATGCCGCGATCCTTTGATTTCTCCATGATTTCTTTCAAGCCATGGATATCCCCGCGCAAAATCAACTCCTTCACAATAGGAGATCCCAGCATCACCTCAACGGCGGCGCTCCTGCCACCCTGACTATTCGGAATCAATCTCTGTGACACGAATGCCTGCATATTGAATGACAAATCCATGAGCAACTGTTGCCGTTTCTCCTCCGGAAAAAAATTTATAATACGGTCCAGCGCCTGATTGGCATTATTGGCATGTAATGTCGAAATGCACAGGTGACCCGTTTCAGCAAATGCGAGCGCATGCTCCATGGTTTCTCGATCCCGTATCTCGCCAATCAAAACGACATCGGGAGCCTGACGAAGTGTATTTTTCAGTGCGTTGCGCCAGTTGCGAGTATCTACACCTACCTCCCGCTGATTGATAATCGATTTCTTATGCTCGTGAACAAACTCCAGCGGATCCTCAATAGTGACGATATGTCCACTGGCCTGGCGATTACGATAGTCGACCATGGCAGCAAGCGAAGTAGATTTTCCTGAACCTGTGGCGCCGACGAAAAGGATTAAGCCGCGTTTTTGCATGATGAGTTCCGTCAATACCTCGGGCAGCCCAAGTTCATGCCACTGCGGGATTTCAGAGACGATAAAACGCGAAACAATACTGACTTCATTGCGTTGCCTGAAGATATTGACTCGAAATCGTCCTATCCCCGGCATAAACAGCGCCAGATTCATTTCTAATTCTCGCGCAAATTCCTCACGCTGAGTGTCATCCATGATTTCATCAGCAATGGTAGCGACTTCACCAGGCGCCAGCACATCAGGCGCAATCGTCTTGAGCTCTCCCGCAAACTTGGCGCATGGGGGTGCACCGGTAGCTAAAAAAAGATCAGAACCTTTGCCCTGAGCAAGAATTTTCAACCATTGATGGATTCGCATCGATAACGCACCTCCCTGTGCTTACGTCGAAGGACTCTGCTGAATAATCTACAACATGTCTCGCCTCTGTACGATGCGGCATTCGCACCGTACACTCCGCATCAATTTAACCCCTGACGCAGGCTTTCGCCTAGCGCCATTGACGTCAATTCATCACATGGGAGGAAAACCGTGTCGGACCGTGCTTCGGCTTTCCGTCGGGTGTTGGCAGAAGAACCTTCATTGCTTCATCAGATCCGACGCGGGGTAGAAAAGGAAAGCCTTCGTGTTACGGCAAGTCAGGCGACTCTGGCTCAAACGCAGCACCCCACTGCGCTCGGCTCTGCTCTGACACACCCGTACATCACCACAGACTATTCAGAAGCGCTGCTGGAATTCATCACGCCTGTTTCCTCCTCCATATCGGCTACTGAACAGGCGCTGGCCAATTTACACCGCTTTACCGCGCAGCAGCTTCAGGACGAGTTTCTGTGGAATGCGAGCATGCCCTGTATTGTGAACGGTGACGCCGGTATTCCTATCGCGTCTTTTGGTCACTCCAACGTCGGTCAAATGAAGCGAGTATATCGAAACGGGTTGAGCGTTCGTTATGGCCGCAAAATGCAAGCTATCGCGGGAATTCATTACAATTTTTCATTACCTGATGCTTTCTGGGACACCGCAAGGTCGGCACTTGGGAACCGTCACGATGCCACGCAATTTCAAACCGAGGGCTACCTGAGTCTTATCCGCAATTTTTTCTCACGCGTGTGGCTTTTGCTCTACTTACTAGGGACCTCTCCTACCGTTTGTGCAAGTTTCATTCAGGGCAATCGCTCGCACCCCCTCAAACCGATGGGAGAGGATCATCATAGTTACTACTTGCCCTTTGCCACCTCGTTACGCATGGGCGATCTTGGTTACACCAGCAATGCGCAAGCGCGCATGAATGTCTGTTACAACGATCTGGACCAGTACATATCCACACTCAGAGAAGCAATCCTGACTCCCCACCCACCCTACGAATCTTTTGCTCAAATGGAAAACGGCGAGTCAGCGCAACTGAATACCTCGTTACTCCAAATTGAGAATGAATATTACAGCCCGATTCGTCCCAAACGCGTGACGAACAGCGGCGAAGCTCCTGTCGTCGCCTTAGCAGATCGCGGCGTAGAGTACGTCGAAGTGCGGTGCGTGGATATCAATCCTTTCGTGCCCTTTGGCATTGATGCAAACACCATGCGTCTATTGGATTTGTTCCTATTGGCTTGTCTGATTGACGACAGCCCACTGTGCGATGAGTCGGGGCAAAAGAGAAATGACATAAACCTGCAGCGAGTGATCAACAATGGTCGGGAGCCTGGCCTCACACTTTTATCTCAAGATGGGAGTGAAAAACCGCTTGCTAAGCTGGCACAACCCGTTATGGCCCGAATGGCAGAAATTGCAGCCTGGTACGACGCGCTGGATGGAAAGGGAACCTATCAAGAAGTGGTTAATGACGCACAGCAAAAACTGTTAGATCCGAATCTGACGCTTTCCTCGCGCATGCTGAGGGAGATGGAAGAGACTGGGCAAAGCTTTTGGCAACTGGCGCAACGGTATTCACGTCAGTGGCATACTGAACATCTTGCGCACTCGCTTGAGCCATCTACGCTGGCGCAGTTGCGCGATGAGGCCCACAGCTCCCTGAGCCGCCAGCGGGAGATAGAGGCTTTGGATACGCACAGCTTCGAGAATTATTTGGCTGAGTTCTATCGGCAGTACACGAAAGTCTGACGCTTCCCCGAAGAACAATCAAAACTAAAAAAGCGCTCCTGAGAGCGCTTTCTGTGACCACTTTGATACTGCTCACAACGTTGTGAGCCCCTTGCGCACCTTCAGAGCGCGATATCTACAGCATATGAGACGACAAATTTGATCTGATCGTTGTCGTATCCACCCTCTGCAGCGCCACCTTTTACATCAGTATCGGAAATCATGAAAGTGAAGCCGCCCTTTGAGACCGTTACATTGTAATCGTAATAGCCCTCGGCATTGCCGTTAAAAGCTTCAGCAAAATCGCCATCGTGATGCCCTACGTGCAGGCCAATACCGACACCGTTACCGACTTCAAAACCATAGTCCAATGAGAGGTAATAGGCTTCGCCGAACCCAAAATCCTGCCCCTCAGCCTCGTCTGCTTCGGTATTGGCCAGCACGTTAAACTTTGCACTGAAACCACCAATACCCGCGCCGACATAAACCTCGCCAAAGTCAAAGTTGGCTTCTTTGTCGTAGTTGTAATAGAGGTAACCCACATCCCAGCTAACCGCGCCGGTATCAAAAGCAAACCCTGCGTATACGTCGTGCTCGTAAGAGTAAACATCGGACGGGCCATAGTTCACATTGGAAGCCCAGGTGCCAATATAAAAGCCACTATCCGAGGCGTAATCAATACCGCCCTGCACGGCCGCTTCATTTTCTGTCTGTGTAAGCCCTCGCCAGATGTAATTGCTGGTCATCGAAGCATTTGCGGACCATTCCCCTGCGTGGGTGGTCGATGCGAACGCGCAAGCGAAAGCGGTGGGGAGCAGGATTGCGCCGAGTTTGGTGCGGGAATTGGTGTTTTTCATGGTAGTTCCTCGTGATGTCATAAAAGTGGACCTGCACAGTAGATAACGGACCTGGAACCACTGTGTCGGTTAACCTTCGGTCACCCCCTACTTTGCAAAAGGCGGGCCAAAATCTATAAGCTCATGTTATTTATGTTTTTTTTGTTTATTTCATGGTCTTAAAAATCTGAAACACGGCCTGCTAGTCACTTTAGGAGCGGCGCGCGCGCCAAATGAGTGCGCGGTCGCACAAAGTTAGCGCAGCAGTGTTGAGCTCCACCATTTAAGGCGGCACCTAGCGGCGCAAAAGAATCATGTCGTGAACCAAATCTAATCCAGTGCACTGTCAAACGACGTAGAGCCATGTAGATCTTAATGAGGTTATGCGCATGTCCCACTGTTCTTATTTGGCTCATGGCCTGGCTGTTTGTTCAGTGCTACTCGCTCCCGTTCTGTCAGCGAATACGGTGGATTGCGAAGCAATCGCCGCCGAGACGGTATTAGAACTGGAAGCAGGTGCAGCGCAGTGGTGGTCAGAAGACACCGCGCGGATGGCAGGTATGGCGGCGGCATCTGCATGCTTCAAGACACAGGCAGACATCCGTCAGTCAAACAATGGCGAGGAGCCAGAGCCTTCCGACCCCGATGAGGAGGCAGCAGCATTTATGGGCCTAGAAGTGCGCCCCTTGAGCGGGCCGCCCAGTCGCAAACCTTACGAACGCACTCGAGACTGAAATGTTTACTCGCTTCGATCGCCAATTACTGATGTCGCGACTGAGGGCCGCCGGAAGCGCATGTCATGCAAACGGGCGGTTAATAGTCTTACCGGCCGTGAAAATCTCTACCCCGGAGCAGACGCGATGACGGTTTGAAGGACGGGGTGAAGCATCTGCTTCACCCCTAAACGAGATCGCACTGGCGCGTCTTTCTACCGGCCAGGCACTTAGGGCTCTTCGCTGGGCACCACTGCAATTAATTCAACATCAAAAAGCAATGTCGCATTGGGACCGATCATTTGGCCGGCCCCGCCCTCACCATAGCCGAGCTCGGGCGGAATAATAAACTTGAACTTCGCGCCAGGTTTCATCAGTTGCAAGCCTTCTGTCCAACCCGGAATCACCTGGGTGAGGCCAAAAGTCACGGTTTGGCCGCGCTCGAAACTACTATCAAACACCGTGCCGTCAATCAGACGCCCTTCGTAGTGCACTTCCACTGAATCGGCGGCGACTGGGCTTTCGCCCTCTCCCGTCTCCAAAACGATGTACTGCAAGCCAGATTCGGTAGTTTGCACTTCGCCTTTTGCACTCAAGTCTTCCATATACGCTCTTCCCGCCTCCAGATTGGACTGTGCTACCGCAGTGCGCTCTGCCTCCGCTTCTGCCTGACGGCGCTCCTGAAAAGCGGTCATCTCTGCATTAATTTCTTCCTCGGTAAGCTTGGGTTCGACGCCAGTCATGGCATCCTCCAAACCCGCAGCGTAAGCTGCGACATCTATCGTCATCGCATCGGCAGCCATTCTCTCGCCCATGCGCAGTCCGATACCGTAACTCAGTCGCGCATCAGTGGACTCAAGCGATACGGCTTCGGCCTCTGTCTCGGCGCCGCAGCCCAGAATTGTCGTAAAAGCCAATGCGGCCACAGTCAGGCCCGTCTTGGTCATGGGAGTGCTCATATTACGTGCTCTCTATCTATCTGATGTGTGGGACCGCGGATGTTACGTGGCTTGATCGAGCAGTACCACCATCTGCGTGCGTTCCGAGACATATTTACCGTCGCGAAAAAGAGGTATACGACCCACATTAACCGTCATCAATTCTGCCGTCGCTATTTCGGGCCGGTACACCACATCAGTCGTAACGTCACTGGATCCCATTACCGCATCCCAGATCAACTCCGCCAGATGGCGCTCTGCCTGAACCTCCAAGGTCAGGAGGTGCTCACGCGCAGTTTGCAGAGTCGGGTCAGACCGCCATCGAACCCGTGTTTCCCTGAGAGGCGAAACGACCGCCTCCAACCAACGTTGGGTAGCCTTACCGAGACGATCAGCTGCACCCTCTCCCCACTCGCGATGTCGACTGCCCAGCCACATGGCAAAGAGCGCCTCGAGCACAACCAAATCCAATTCGGCCTGCAGAGTAAGGAGGTAATCTCTTGTCGGTTGGTCGCTATAACGCGCTAATGACCAATCCCAAAATTCATCTACCGTCATGCGGAATCTCTCGTCCAAATGCATTGACTAATGTCAATTTTTGCTCGCGACTAAGGCGGCGCAATGAGGCTTCTTCCTGCTGCGCTGCGGATCGGTTTAAACACTTTCTCCACCACACCAAACGCACCGGGCGCCGGGCTCGTGTGTATCGAGCTCCGCCCGCCAATTCACCATTGTGCTGACACAAACGCCTTTGCAGGTCCGTGGTCACGCCTGTGTAGAGCGTGCTGTCAGCACACAGCAGCATATAAACATGCCACTCATTCTGCGCGGATCGATCACAAGAGGTTGCCGGTTGGTTAGCAGTACGATATTTTCTAGCCTGCGTCATCCAACTTTCCCTAGGAAGCGGCCGTCGGCCGCCCCCCCAACCACTGGAGCCATTATGAGTGCCGATATTCTGCATGTGACCGACGACAACTTTGACGCGGAGGTGCTCTCCAGCGATCTGCCTGTTCTGGTCGACTTTTGGGCCGAATGGTGTGGTCCGTGCAAAATGATTGCCCCGATTCTCGAGGAGATTGCTACAGAATACGCCGGAAAGGTCAAAGTGTGTAAGGTCGACGTTGATGCAAACCCCGATATGCCCGGGAAACTTAATATTCGAGGAATACCTACCCTGATCATGTTCAAGGCAGGTAACGCGGTGGATACCAAAGTGGGCGCCCTCTCCAAAAGTCAACTGGGTGAATTTATTGATTCCGTGATTTGACGGTCTGGGGGGCGGAAAAAGCCGATTAGATTTTGCTGGACGTCCCTTTCTGCCGATGCTAACGTCTTAGCTCGGAGTTCATTGAACCCGAGCAATGCCTCTCTTTTCTTCCTTTTGATCCCCCGTCACGGTAAGCATTACCGGCTCAGGTAAACATCAAATCGTTGGGGAGGGCAGGCATACCGTCGCCGTCCCAGCCGCATCAGCACAAAAAAGCAAAAAGCAAAACCGGACGGAATTCGTTCCCCTTAATGACATTCAAGCAGCCGGAAATTACTCGTGGAAGAACAAACCAACGCCAACGCAGAAGAGTTGGACACCCAAAGCGGTGAACAAACTGTGCTCAGCAGCCCAGACATTCAAACGGAAGAGGCGGAGAAGAAGAGTGCGCGTACGCTAAAAATGAAAGCGACGGAGGCTGGAGACAAAGTGATCTCGGAAGAGCCCACACCCGCCGCCGCAATAGAAAGTAGTACTCCCCCTGAAGCAGGCGCCAGCGGAGAGGGAGAAGGCCAGCAGGGCCGTTCCCGGAGGGGACGCCAGCGACGTCCCAAGCGGGATCCGAATACGCCCAGCGCCAACCCCTTGAGCCTCACTGAACTTAAAAATAAGTCGACCCAAGACCTCATCGACATGGCCCGGGAAATGGGCATTGAGAACATGGGGCGCTCGCGCAAACAGGATATTATTTTTGCCTTGCTCAAGCGTCATGCAAAAAGTGGTGAGGACATTTGGGGTGATGGCGTTCTGGAAATTCTTCAGGACGGATTTGGATTCCTGCGATCGGCAGACAGCTCGTTTTTGGCGGGGCCCGATGATATTTATGTCAGTCCAAGCCAGATCAGGCGATTTAACTTGCGAACCGGCGACACCGTGACCGGCATGATCCGACCTCCGAAGGATTCGGAGAGATACTTTGCGCTACTCAAAGTCAAAGACGTCAACTTTGAGTCCCCCGAAAGCGCGAAAAGCAAAATCCTGTTCGAAAACCTTACGCCGCTGTTTCCCAACGAGCGATTGACCCTTGAGAAGGGCAACGGCTCCACCGAGGATCTCACGGGGCGCATCATTGACCTGGTCGCGCCAATCGGAAAAGGCCAGAGAGGGCTATTGGTCGCGCCACCCAAAGCCGGCAAGACCATAATGATGCAGAGCATTGCACAGGCGATTATTTCGAACAATCCCGAGTGCTACGTCATTGTATTGCTGATAGACGAGCGCCCGGAAGAAGTAACAGAGATGCAGCGTTCTGTTGGCGCTCGCGGGGCAGAAGTCGTGGCATCTACTTTTGATGAGCCCCCCTCCCGCCATGTGCAGGTCGCCGATATGGTGATCGAAAAAGCCAAGCGATTGGTAGAGCACAAACGTGACGTCGTCATTTTGCTGGATTCCATTACCCGTCTGGCCCGCGCGTATAACACGGTCATTCCGAGCTCCGGCAAAGTACTTACCGGCGGTGTAGATGCCCACGCCCTCGAGCGCCCCAAGCGTTTCTTTGGTGCTGCACGCAACATAGAAGAAGGAGGCAGTCTCTCGATTATTGCAACGGCTCTGATCGACACCGGCTCGAAAATGGACGAGGTGATCTACGAGGAGTTCAAAGGAACCGGCAACATGGAACTGCATCTCGATCGCAAGATTGCGGAAAAGCGTGTCTACCCAGCGATCAATATACGCCGCTCAGGTACGCGTCGTGAGGAACTTCTCACCGGTGATGAGGAGCTGCAGAGAATGTGGATTCTCAGAAAGCTCCTGCACGGGATGGAAGACCTTGCCGCTGTGGAATTCCAACTCGATAAGCTCAGGGACACCAAATCTAACGAAGAATTCTTCAAATCTATGAAGCGTAAATAAAGCGTCGCCATGCCGAGCTTTGTGGACCTGCGGGGATTTATTGCCGAGCTCGAAAAGCGGGGAGATCTTGTCAGAATTACTGCAGAGGTCGACCCCAAACTGGAAATGACAGAAATAGCTGACCGCACCCTTCGAGGGCGCGGGCCCGCCTTGCTCTTCGAAAACCCCAAAGGAGCCCAGATTCCCGTTTTGGCGAATCTTTTCGGCACAGAAGAACGTGTTGCCTTGGGTATGGGTGAAGAATCAGTCGAATCACTGCGTGATGTGGGCGAGTTATTGGCTTACCTCAGACAACCTGACCCGCCCAAGGGCTTCCGCGATCTGGTCGATAAAGCGCCACTGCTAAAAAAGATTCTGACCATGGGGCCCAATGTGGTCAAAAATGCCCCCTGCCAGCAGGTGATCTCCTCCGGAGAGGAGGTGGATCTCAACCGTTTACCGATTCAAACCTGCTGGCCGGGAGATGTCGCTCCATTGGTTACCTGGCCGCTGGTTATTACCCGAGGTCCTGAAAAAGAGCGCATGAATCTCGGCATCTACCGCATGCAATTGCTGGGTCGAAACAAACTCATTATGCGCTGGCTCTCCCATCGTGGCGGCGCTCTGGATTTTAGAGACTGGCAGTTAAAGCGGCCCGGCGAGCCCTACCCGGTAGCCATTGCATTGGGCGCTGATCCAGCCACCACCCTCGGTGCGGTTACGCCAGTACCCGATACACTATCGGAGTACGCTTTCGCCGGTTTACTCAGAGGCAAGAAAACTGATCTAGCACAGTGCATATCAGAGCATTGCAGAAACAATGATCTGATGGTCCCTGCCCACAGTGAGATCATTCTTGAGGGGTATATTGATCCGGACGAGCAAGCCGAAGAAGGCCCATTTGGTGACCATACCGGCTATTACAACGAGGTCGAATCTTTTCCAGTATTTACCGTAGAGACCATCACAACCCGGCGCGATCCGATCTACCACAGTACCTACACCGGCCGACCTCCCGACGAGCCTGCCATATTGGGCGTGGCACTCAACGAGGTTTTCGTTCCACTACTGAAAAAGCAATTTCCTGAAATCACGGACTTCTATCTTCCACCAGAAGGGTGTTCGTACCGGATGGCTGTTGTCACGATGCGTAAAGAATATCCAGGCCATGCCAAACGGGTTATGTTCGGCGTATGGTCTTTCCTCCGACAATTTATGTATACGAAATTCATTATCGTGACAGACGATGATGTAAACGCCAGATCATGGAAAGACGTCATCTGGGCAATGACCACTCGTATGGATCCCGCCAGAGACTGCACCATCGTCGAGAACACCCCCATCGACTACCTTGACTTTGCCTCACCGATAGCTGGACTGGGCTCTAAAATCGGCATGGATGCGACCCACAAATGGGAGGGTGAAACGCAACGAGAATGGGGTCGCGTCATTGCCATGGACGAGTCTACTAAAACCCGCATTGATGCGATGTGGGACTCACTCGGTATCACATTACCGAGACACTGATCAGCCTTGCTACATCGCCGTGCTGGGGCGCAGTGACTACGGTGCTTTCAGCTGGCAAAGCGCTTCCTGCTCTATCACTCCGGCTCGTGCCTCATCGCCTTCTTGCCTCAGCCAGCGCGACCACTGCATAGCGAAGCGAGGTAGTTTTCCTAGAGAGTAGGCCTGCTGCCATAGCGCGCCCGCCTCCTCGGTTCTACCATCCTGCTCTGCAATGTAAGCCAGAGCGGCATGACACTGACCATCAAGATCCTTATCGAGCCACCGGCGAAGTGCTTTTTGTAATTTTGCGCCCTGTCGCTCAGGAAAGGCGTGAACCGCGTCCATAGACGCCGTGTCGTAATAGTCTCTCAGCCGTTCGATCAGCCCCTTCTGTAATAAATCCCATTCTGCACGGCTCACTAGGTTGCGGGTGACGATAGCCCATGCCTCGCTTCCTTCCTCCTTTAAGACCGCTGGCACCTGACGCCATAGGGTGAGCAGCTCTTTGGCAGATCGCGACTCATCTGATAGTAGCGCGCAGTAGGCTTCACGCTCCCAAATGTCGAGCAGCATTTCGGGCAATTGATGCCCACCCCGCAAATCCGTCGTCAAGCCAATCAGTTCCACCCACTGTTTTTGCGCATAAGCCACTTGAGCGAGTAGTTTTTTACTCCGAGGTAGCGCCTGCTCGGAGCCAGTCAAGCCACCAAGCGCTTGTCTGGCCTGATCATAAGCTTCCATTGCCAAATGGCACTCGGCTCGCGCCATCAATACAAGATGTTTCGGCGTGTCACCGCCCGCCTCTGCGCTGCTCAGCAACGCTTTGGCTTGATCATGCTGCCCCTTTCGATAAGCAGCAATAGCGGTATATAAGGGATGCAACAGGGTTCTCGTTTCCGATGGATGAACCTTGCGCAGCGCGCTCTCCGCCACATCCCATCTACCCTCGAAAAAAGCCGCCAAACCCTTATCAGTTCGCCGCTGAGCGCCTAGAGCGGAACGGAGACCAAGCCAATGCCGAAGCCGCATGGGAATAAGAAGCGTCGACCGACAAAATCTCCACAGGAGCGTCAGCGAAACGACGAGTGATAAGAGCAAGCCCATCGCTAACCAAATGGAGGTCTCAAGCTGCCAGCCTCGCCAGCGAAGCAGCACATATCCAGAGTCTTCCGCAATCAGAATGGCCAATATTGCACCGAAAAGAAGGCCTATAACGAGATAGAGGTTGAAGCGGGTCATCTTCAGGGCGCCATCTGCTTGCCGAGTCTCTCAAGCTCGGAGTCCAATAAGCTCCGCGCTAACACCATGTCGGGTAACTGGGGAGCAATGTCGAAGTGTTGCAGTGCCTGAACCTCTCCCCGGATACGCTGCACTCGGTCGGGATCGTACTGGGCGAACAGGCTCGTAAAGCGCTCGGATCGCTGCAATGACTGCTGATATAGGCTGGCGTTGGCGGTCAGCATCGCGATCTGAGACTGCTCCAGCAGCATCCGCAAATTTTGCCGTGCCAGCGCTGCCCATTCAGGGGTCATGAGCGCCGCGATTTCCTCGTTGCTTCGGCGAATCACCAAATAGGTCGAGAGCTTACTTATTGCCTTATGCCAGCTTGATTCAAGACTATCCGATCCATTTTGAGTGACAACTTCCTGATCCCATAGCGCTTGATCCTCCATGGCAGAAGCCGGTCGCTCATACGCGAGTTGCAACTGCTCTACCTGATCGATCAACGCCGCCAATCGCGCATAAAGGCCCACCTCATCAACCTTAGGGATTGCTGCTAGGTTTGCATGATCCTGTGCTATAGCCATTCGCACAGCTTCGTAAATGGGCGCATCAGTCGCACGGAGCAGCTCGTCAGCTTGCGCCAACAGGGCCATGGCTGCGTCAATATCGCGTGCCACCAACAGTCGCTGATTCGCAAGGCGCAGCAGAAAGGCAGCCTCGTGGCCCAGCCAGGCGCGACGATCCACTGCCAGTAAGCGATCTACCTGTTGCTCGAGTCTTCCAACTCGCAACGCCGATTGGCTCTGCGCAGCGGCCAATTCAGCGTCAATCTCGTCTCGGAGCTGCATCAGCGTCTGCTCCCAATCGCGCTGCTCAGCGTCCAGCATTGATCGCATTCGGGTCTCCGAAGCCGCACTCGTTGATACCGAGACTTCGGGGTGCTGCTTAACCACTGCTCTGATCTCTTCCAACTGGCGCTCAAGATCTGTGAAGCGTTGCCACTGCTTTGTTATATATGGCCAGCCTAAGTAATAGCTACCCGTGCCCGCAGCGACGGAGATCACCAAGGTGATGATCGCCAGTCCGACAAAACCTTTCTTGGGCCTCGAGGACGCTTTCGCTGCCGTTGTCTGAGAGGTTTCTGGAGGCATCTCCGGTTCTTCGGTCATCTTCACGCCTTATTGCCAGTCCAATGGTGCAGAGCCCGAATGACCGACTGATCGCTGGCATCGTCAGCAACAAGAACATGGCGCCATCCCAAGCGATCAGCGATCAACGCCACCCGCTCTGAGGGCACCACCACGGGGAATCGGAACAGATCCTGTTTGTCTTCCGCAACCAGCAGTGTCGTCAGGCGCGACAGGGTCTCGCCGCTACTGGCTTGGAATATCCACTCGCCACATGTGCCCGTTAGGGCCGAAAGATCCACATCTGGCCAACACCGCCGGTAACAGGGAAATTCGGTAACAGAAACGCCTCGCTTGACCAGTTCATTGACCAGCATGTCACGGCCCCCTTCGCCTTTTACGATCATAACGCGCCCAATCCTGCCGCGATTGAGTTCAGGCATCGCCAAAAGCCCCGCTGAGTCCTGCCGATCAGGCACTCGAGATTCGATGTCATGCTGGCTGAGTGTTTCCCGAGTCTTTGTCCCGACAGCAATAACGATTGGCGCTTCGCCGTCCCGCAGTAAAGGAGCAAGCACTGGCAGACCAAACTTCACTGCATTTGCACTGATGAAGATCCAAATCTCACTGGCTTCGGGCAACTCAGGTCGCTCAGCAGGTGTCAATGGAACAATGGTCATGAGGGGTAAGCAGTGCGTATCGAACCCCTCTCCGGCGAGAAGGCCGGCCAATCGCTGGCTATCCGACGCGGGTCGGGTCAGGACAACCGTCATCATCCTCTGACGGCGCGAATCAAATCCTTTGCACCCTGAGAGAGCAACATATCTGCCACTCCAAGACCCAGTTGCTCGGGGTCAACGCCGCGCGCCTCCGCCACTAGAAGTTGAGCACCATCTGCTGCCCCAACACGGGCGCGCAACCAGATGGTGTCGCGCTCCCATTCAGCATAGGCTGCAATCGGCACATCACAGCCGCCATCTAGTCGGCGAACCACCGCGCGCTCAGCACGAACACGCGTCGCCGTCATGTCATGATGCAGTGGCGCCAATAATTCCGCGACGCGGGCATCATCCTCTCGAAATTCAATTCCCACCGCACCCTGCCCTGCTGCAGGCAAAGACAGGTGAGGATCTATCGCTTCACCAATGCGCTCCTCGAAACCCAACCGAATCAACCCGGCGCAAGCAAGAATAATTGCATCAAAATCGCCCCTATCGAGCTTTGCCAGTCGGGTATTGACGTTGCCTCTCAAAAAGCCGATCTCAAGATCTGGGCGATGCCGGGCAATCTGACAACTGCGCCGCAGGCTGGAGGTTCCCAAGCGGGCACCCGAGGTCAACTCATCAAAGCTGTTAACACCCACCAGCGCATCCCGCGGATCCTCTCGTTCACAAATCACCCCCAGAGTCAGTCCCTCGGGCAACGCCATCGGGACATCCTTCATGGAATGAACAGCGATATCGGCGCGACCATCAAGGAGCGCTGTCTCGAGTTCTTTGACAAAAAGTCCTTTGCCACCCACCTTGTAAAGTGGCTGCTCCAGCAACTGATCTCCACGAGATGTCATCCCCAATAAGCTGACCTCAAGCGCGGGATACTCAGCCTCAAGCCGGGCCTTTACATGCTCTGCTTGCCACAATGCGAGTGGGCTCTCGCGCGTAGCAATAACAATCGAGTCTGACACACTATTCCCCCCGTTTACTCTTCAAAGTCTATCACGGGGCGACATTTCACCGCTCTCTGGTGACGTCCTCCCGCGGATCCACTGTTAGAATCGACAGATAGATGCAAGGAACACTGCGCTATGAGCGATCCAGAATCAAAAACAGGACAGGAAATGTGGGGAGGCCGGTTCGACGAGCCCACTGACACCTTTGTTCAACGCTTTACCGCCTCGGAAGCTTTTGACCGACGACTTGCTGCCTGCGACATTCAGGGCTCCAGAGCGCATGCCAACATGCTACAAAAGACCGGGGTGCTCACGCAGGACGAAAATGCCGCTATTCAAGATGGACTCAGTACCGTCCTTAGTGAAATAGATGCGGGGCAGTTCCAATGGCTTGTCGAACGCGAAGATGTCCACATGAACATTGAGGCGCGGCTGACAGAACTGATCGGAGACACCGGCAAAAAATTACACACTGGACGGTCAAGAAATGATCAGGTGGCGACTGATCTTCGCTTGTACTTGCGTGGCGAAATCGATAACGCCTGTGGCGAAATATCGCGACTTCAGACCGCTCTAGTGATGCAGGCAGAGCGTCACGCAGACACCATAATGCCCGGTTTCACGCACCTGCAGGTCGCGCAGCCCGTTACCTTTGGGCACCACTTGATGGCATGGTACGAAATGTTAGATCGAGACTACCTGCGGCTGTTGGATTGCAGAGCTAGACTGAACGTGTGCCCCCTAGGCGCCGCTGCATTAGCGGGCACAACCTTCCCAATAGACCGATCTGCGACCGCGACTGCAATGGGGTTTGATGGCCCAACGCGTAATTCTCTGGACAGTGTTGCCGATCGAGACTTCGCTATAGAGTTTTGTGCTGCCGCGGCGTTGGTCTTAAATCATCTCTCCCGAATGTCCGAAGAACTGGTGCTGTGGACGTCGGCTCAGTTTGGCTTTGTAGCCCTACCAGACCGCTTTTGTACGGGCTCCTCGATTATGCCCCAGAAGAAAAATCCAGATGTCCCCGAGTTGGTCAGGGGCAAGTCAGGTCGTGCCACGGGCAATCTGGTGGCATTACTCACACTGATGAAATCGCAACCTTTAGCCTACAACAAAGACAATCAAGAGGATAAAGAAACCCTGTTTGACAGTATCGACACCCTAAACGATTGTCTCAAGGCGTTCGCGGACATGATTCCCGCCATCGAAGCGATTCCGTCAAGGATGCGCGAAGCGGCGCTTCAAGGCTTTTCAACTGCGACCGACCTTGCCGATTACCTTGTTCGCAATGGTATGCCCTTCAGAGATGCACATGAGGTTGTTGGGCATGCGGTAGCTCATTGCATCAAGACCGATTGCGATCTGGCGACGCTGCCTTTGGAGACACTCAAAAGCTTCCACGCGGAAATTGAAGAGGACGTATTCGAAGTGCTGACGCTGGACGGTTCGGTCGCCGCTCGAAATCACATAGGTGGCACCGCACCTGCTCAGGTACGCACAGCGATCAGTATGGCCAAAGCGGCATTGGCGTCGCGTTAAGGGTCCAGCGCAACGCGCACGTTCAGCAAAAAATTAATATCGGGGGCAGTCTCCACCACCACATCTTCGCTGAATCCAAAGTCGACAGACCATTTCTCTGAGGCGCGCCACCTCAGCCCCATACTCAGCATCCCAGCGGTTTGGTCCAGCGGCGCCAAATGACTACGAGATATACCGCTGTGGGCGTCATATTGGAGCAGTGCTGACCACGCAGAAGTCAGGGACCATTCAACTGAAAGGCCGGTAAACCACAATGTCCTGCGCTGCGCATCACCCAATAGCGGGCTCTCCCCCGCCCATGTGGTACCAATCTGGCCATGCCAATACAGTGGCCCGTCGTCAGGGTAACGCCCGCTGAAACGCAATAACGCAAAAATGTCAGTCGTACCGCTACCCAGCCATTGCTGAGTACTGCCCGTCGCGCTTTTCATTCCGATACTCGCCGCGAGATGAGCGGAGTCTGAGCCCAACAGCTCGCGACTAAGCGCCACCTCAATATCGCCCAGTCCTTGTGTCGATCGCTCCAGACGGGACACCTGACCTTGCCCATTTAGCTCATAACGTAGATGATTTTTCGGATAGCGATCGCGATCTCCATTGGGCAACCCAAATACCTTATGCCATCGCTCAATGCCGGCATCAGTAAAGCCACCAGAGTGATGCAACCACGGTAGCGTCAACTCGATGTCCCAGTCATTGGCAAAACCATAGCGAAGAGACAATGCCAGTCGATCGGTCTGACCATCGAGGTAAAGCATTTCTGCCGCAGCCGATTGGACAACAAAGTGATTCGCAATCATGCCTGAGAGTTCCCACTGCAAACCAACCGGAGCCTGGGCTGTTCGCTGTTCCGGCAGCGCTCTCAGTAGTGAAAATGGCGATAGATTGGATACGGCCAAAGGTGCCGTTGCCGCACACACAACAGTGCTGCAGATAAGAGCAGATCCACCGACAACCCAAATCTTAAGGAAGCGAATCACCGCCAAGATCGCAGTCCAGAGCCAAACCCGTGTGCTCGGCGAGTTCTCTCTCCAAAACAGCCTGAAATATCTCGCCGCTCTTGGTATCGGTCCAACCACCCTCCCGCCATTCGTAGTGAAAACCGCCGCCAGGAGTGGCGAGCCACAGCTGCTCGGTAGGGGGTTGTCGGCTCAAAACAAAAACGACACCGTTTTCAAATGTCACATTAATCACACCCTCGGCACTGCGAATATCAATATCGTCGGGAAGTGCCTCCAGTGCATTTTCCACCTGTTCAAAAGTGGTCTCTATTAGTTCGTAATAGTGGTTCGCTGCCATGCATACATTCCCTATACTTTTTTCAGATGCCAACTTTCAAGCATTGCGATCAAACTCGCTTGCCATGAGTCTCTCGCACCGCACTGTTATACTGCCAGTTTTTCTGAGGTCAAACCGTGAAGGTCATTTTTGTTGTCCTGATGTGTCTGTTCATGTGTGGCTGCGGCCAACAAGGGCCTTTGCGTCCCGCTGATACAGAAGAAGATGCGACAGTAGCAGCCTGATGTCTCAATTCACCCTCCAAAGCGGATCACTCTACTGCGAAGACGTCTCCCTAGCGGATATCGCTGCAAAACATGGCACACCCACATATGTCTATTCGGCGGCGAGCATCGATGCCGCGTTTCGGGAATACCAAACTGCTCTGTATGGTCGGCCTCATCTTATCTGCTACGCGGTAAAGGCCAACTCCAATCTTGCCATATTGAATCGCTTGGCCCGACTCGGCGCAGGATTTGATGTCGTATCGGGGGGTGAGCTGGAGAGGGTGATACGAGCGGGTGGCGATGCCGGAAAAGTCGTGTTTTCCGGTGTGGGAAAAACACGTTCGGAGCTCGCACTCGCGTTGGATAGGGGTATTCGCTGTTTCAATATTGAATCTGAGTCTGAGCTCAGACAATTGGCGGATATTGCAGGCGAGCTGGGGAAAACGGCACCGGTGTCTATTCGCATCAATCCCGATGTTGATGCTGGCACCCATCCGTATATTTCAACCGGGCTAAGAGAGAACAAGTTTGGTGTTGACGCATCAACCGCTCGACGCTTGTACATGATGGCGCGAGACTCGGATGCCCTTAACCCCATGGGATTAGACTGCCACATTGGCAGCCAGATCTTGGACATTAACCCTTTTTTAGAATCAGTCGATTTCTTAACGGCCGTGATTAACGATCTGTCAAAAGAAGGCATCAAACTCTCTCATTTGGACGTTGGTGGTGGTCTGGGTGTGAGCTACGAGACGCCCGCCCCCAAAGTCGATGACTACATTGCCGCACTGCTTGATCGCCTCTCAACCATGGACCTGGAGCTTATCCTTGAACCGGGAAGATCGATTGTCGCGATGGCGGGCGCACTGCTGACAAAGGTCGAATACTTAAAACCCACCTCGCAACGCCATTTCGCGATTGTCGACGCCGCCATGAATGACCTTTTGCGACCCGCTCTCTACGGCGCCTGGCAAGAAATTTGTCCTGTAAAACCACGCTCGGGTGAGGTTCTGGAGTGGGATGTGGTGGGTCCCGTTTGTGAAACGGCCGACTTCCTTGGCAAAGCGCGGCCTCTGTCGCTGTCAGAGGGTGACTTGCTATCAATAATGGGAGCAGGCGCTTACGGCTATTCGATGACCTCGAACTACAACAGCCGACCGAGAGCTGCGGAGGTACTGGTGGAAGGCGCTACGACACATTTGATCAGCGAAAGGGAGTCTGTCGACGCTTTATGGCAGAGAGAATTCATCCCGCCGGAGGGCTCATTGTGAAGGTCGAATTTACCAAGATGCACGGAGCGGGCAATGATTTTGTCCTACTGGACGGCGTCTCCCGGTCACTCAACATCACAGAGTCAACGATAAGACATCTGGCCGATAGACATCGAGGCATTGGTTGCGATCAGGTATTACTGGTCACTCCTCCCGATGACCCCGAAGCGGATTTTCGCTATACCATTTTCAACGCAGATGGCTCCCGAGCAGGTCAATGTGGCAACGGCGCGCGGTGCGTCGGTCGTTTTCTCAGGGAAAAAAGGCTGACACGGAAACGCGAACTGGCGCTACTCACAGATGGAGAGCCTCTACACCTCTCGCTACATGAAGATGGGCGCATTTTTGCCGGACTAGCAGCACCGCAGTTGGCGCCCGAGAAGATACCGTTCACGGCCGATCAGGCCCGTCATCAATATCGCATAGAGGTACAGGGACAAGCGCTTTCCATCGGGGCTGTCTCCATGGGCAACCCGCATGCGGTGCTGGTTGTGGATGACGCGCAGCGCGCTCCAGTGCAGGTCTTAGGGCCCTTGCTTGAGTCTCATGAACGGTTTCCAGCCCGTGCCAATGTTAGCTTCATGCAAATACTCTCCCGCTCAGAGATACAGCTCCGCGTCTATGAGCGGGGTGTGGGTGAAACCCAAGCATGTGGATCAGGAGCCTGTGCCGCTGTAGTTCACGGCATACACGCGGGTCTGTTAAGTTCGGAGGTATCCGTTCACCTTCCTGGAGGAGAACTCTCGGTCGCCTGGAAAGGAGGTCAAGAACGAGTCTGGCTGGGGGGACCCACAAGCACGGTTTTTGAGGGTACCATCCATATGAACAACTAGGTGATACATTCAACTGACTACGTCTTGGCTCCTACCAAGCTAGCCTGCGGTGACCGAATGCATCACTTATTATCTTTCACACCAATACAGCGATGACTATATGAACTCAGCAATCAATCCGGAGGATGTGGAGCAGTTTCTTAGGGAAAATCCTGACTTTCTTCAAAATCGGCCCGCTTTACTGGCAGCATTAAATTTGCCGCACGGCGGGGAAGGCGCGGTGTCGCTGGTCGAGCGGCAGGTGGCGATTTTGCGAGAGCGCAACATTACCTCCAGACAAAAGCTGGTCGAGCTATCAGAGATTGGTCGGGAAAATGACCGTCTGCTCGAAGCCGCAAGACAAACAATATTGGCGCTCTTGAATGCCGTCGACAGGGGCCATGCCACCCTTATCTGGAGTGAACAGGCTTGCAGTACCTTCGGGGCAGAAATGGGAACGCTGGTCTGGTTTGGCAGCGCACCCAAAGGCGAAGGGCCTGAGTCGGTGGTGCATCAGCTCACTCAGGAGACGAGTGCTTTTTCGGGACCGGTTTCAGCACAGGATATGGAGACGCTATTTGGGCGAGGCGCAATTACAGGCTCGGTCGCGGTATCCTGTGTCCGCAAGGGAGAAGAAGTTATCGGAGCACTGGCAGTGGGTGCCTCAGATGCAGGGCGGTACCGACGCGAAGATGGCACCTTGTTTTTAGACTATATCGCTGAGGTGATTGGTCAGCTTCCGGCTTGCCAGTAAATCCATAAGAAGGGGCTAGCTGTGCCGGCTAACGGGGCTTCATCAATTCGGCTTATCAGCTTTGACCTTGACGACACCCTTTGGGATGTCAAACCCGCTCTCGAGGCGGCAGAGGCGGCGCAATGGCGGTATCTTGAACAGCGTTTTCCCGCTCTCACGCTGCACCTCACGTCAGATCAAGAGAAAGGAATCATTAGAAAGCAGCTGCTGAGCGAGCAACCTGCAGTTGCGCATCGAATCAGTCAGTTCAGGGAAGCGTTTATTGGCCGCTTGCTGCAATCTAAAGGCGTGGCTCGCGCCGAGGCCAAAGAAGCCGCCTCGCAGGCGTTTGCAGCGTTTTATTCGGAGCGACACAAGGTGTCAGTCTATGCAGATGCTCGCGCGGTGCTTGAAAACCTTAAGCGAGACTTTCTGCTGGGCGCCTTGACCAATGGCAACGCAGACGTCAATCGAACGTCGATCGGCTCCTGCTTTGACTACGCCTGGAGGGCTGAGCAATTCGGCGTCAGCAAACCCGACCCAGAGCTATTCAAACGGGCTTTTCAAGCGGCAGGTGTGACGCCTCAAGAGGTCATCCACGTGGGTGATTGCCATGACAATGACGTATCAGGGGCGGCCAATGCGGGAGCACAAGCCATTTGGTACAACCCCATTGGAGGGAGTAGTGCTATCGCCAATGCCGTAGTTAGGCAGCTGCGCGACTTACCCGATGCGATCTGTGATCTCGTCAAATCGCTTGGCTAGGTGAGTGACTAGATGGCCTCTTCGCCTGTCTCACCCGTGCGGATTCTGACGACCTGCTCAAGCGGTGCTACAAATATCTTGCCGTCACCAATTTTACCTGTGCTAGCAGATGAAATGATCGCCTCTACGATCGCTTCAACCTGATCCTCCGGGGCAGCGATTTCCAACTTGAGCTTAGGCAGAAAATCGACGACGTATTCCGCACCTCTGTAAAGCTCTGTGTGGCCTCGCTGGCGCCCAAAACCCTTTACCTCTGTCACGGTTACGCCCTGAACGCCAATGTCAGAGAGCGCTGCGCGCACATCGTCCATCTTGAATGGTTTGATAATCGCTGTGACGAGCTTCATAACGGAGTCTCAGAAAATTGAGCCTATATTATGATCCCCAAAAACTTTTTCGCAATGCTTGAGGCTCAGTTTGTGGCGCTCGGCTTTTTCGACACGTTTAAAACATCAGTTCGTCTGGCGGATTACAATCCTGACCCGCGGAGCCGTGCGCCTCGGCACTCCGAGTTGGCCACTGCGTTTTGGGGGCCATGTGATTCAAGTGGTCGTTAAAAGTAAGTGGATCTAAGTTTTCTAGCGCCCAATAGGCGGATTCGGAAAAAAAAGGGCCCCGTGGGGCCCAAGTCTGCCATGAGAGGACAGAGTAATTAACGGGTCGTAGCGAACTCTGGATAGGCCTCCATACCGCACTCGCTAAGGTCGGAGCCTTCATATTCCTCTTCCTCCGATACCCGCAGGCCCATGACCATCTTGATAACGAAGAAGGTGATGAGGGACGTGACAAATACCCACCCGAAGATCGTCAGCGCACCGATAATTTGACCAGAGAAGCTCGCGTCGCCGTTGGTGAGAGGCACCAGAATGAGCCCCAAGAGACCCACAACACCGTGGACCGAAATAGCCCCTACCGGATCGTCAATCTTTAACTTATCGAGGGTTGTGATAGAGAAGACAACCAACAACCCGCCCAAGGCGCCGAATATTGTGGCTTGCAAGGCAGATGGCGTATCGGGGCCCGCTGTAATTGCGACCAAACCCGCCAGACAGCCGTTCAGTGCCATGGTCAAATCAGCCTTGCCAAACATCAGTTTGGCGAGAATGAGTGCACCAATGCAGCCACCCGCAGCGGCTAAATTGGTATTCATGAAGACCACTGCAACGGCATTGGCAGAATCTACTGAAGCTGTCGCTAATACCGACCCGCCGTTGAAGCCGAACCATCCCAACCACAGGATAAAGGTGCCGAGGGTTGCCAAAGGCAAATTGGCACCAGGAATCGCATTGACCTCTCCATTAGGTCCATATTTGCCCTTACGCGCACCCACCAGCAAGACGCCCGCCAGCGCGGCGGCAGCGCCTGCCATGTGAACAATGCCGCTACCAGCAAAATCCAGAAACCCAAGGTCGCCAAGGGTGTACATGCCAAACACTGGGTTTCCACCCCATGTCCAACTTCCCTCCATCGGATAGATGAAACCTGTCATCACCACCGCAAACGCCAGAAAGGCGAACAGCTTCATTCGCTCAGCCACCGCGCCGGATACAATAGACATGGCCGTGGCGACAAACACCACCTGAAAAAAGAAATCCGCTGAGGGCGCATAAGTCGCATTTTCTTCACCGCCCTCTACCACCCCGGAACCGGTGATTGAGCTGAGAAAAATGTCGCCGCCGTACATGATGCTGTAACCCACCACCATGTACATGATGCATGCTACTGCAAACAGCGTAACGTTCTTGGTCAAAATCTCGACCGTGTTCTTGCTTCGCACCAAGCCTGCCTCGAGCATCGCAAACCCCGCGGCCATCCACATGACCAACGCGCCGCATACGAGGAAGTAAAAAGTGTCCAGCGCGTACTGCAACTGAAAAATATCGTTTTCCATGAGAGTGATCTCCAAGTCTCAGGTTTACAACGCTTCTTCGCCGGTCTCGCCGGTTCGAATGCGGGTGACATGTTCGAGGCTGGAGACAAAGATCTTGCCATCCCCGATTTTGCCGGTTTGTGCGGCCTTTGTTATGGCCTCGATGGTCTGATCCACCACGCCGTCTGCAACGGCAATTTCGATCTTGACCTTGGGAAGAAAATCGACGACATATTCCGCTCCGCGATACAGCTCGGTATGCCCTTTCTGGCGACCAAAGCCTTTCACTTCGCTCACCGTAATTCCCTGAACACCGATCGTAGAGAGTGCTTCACGCACATCATCTAATTTGAAAGGCTTAATGACTGCAGTAACCAATTTCATGGCAACCTCCGAAAATACCGTCCGCCGGGACGGCGATTAACTTGATGGCCTGAGGCCTCGATACAACAATCGACAGGAGCGCTCTCATCGCGCACGTCTCGACACGCCTCGTTTGATTGCCAAGGTTAGGCCAATTGCTTTTTTATCCATTTAAAACAGATGTTTATATTTTTTTTGGCGATAGTCGCATGTGTTGACCACGTCACTTCGAGGCATTACCGCACCAATGCAGTGCGGCTTTCGCACCAGTTTTGGCTGAGATTGATCTGTCAGAGCCATGCAGAGTGCGCTACATTGTTCTTGCACAAGCAGCGCTCTGAAGGCAACCCATTCGCTTTGAATCGCACGTGTTATCAACCATACAAACAGGCGTAAACAATGGGCCAAGATGATTCAAATACTCGCCGCCCAAGCTCACTTTTTGAGCGACTGACTCAAGGCGAGGACCCGCTATTTAATCAAATAGACCGCAACGCAAAGTCTTTGTTGCAATCCGCGCTGAGTCGGCTTGACGTAGTCAGCCGTGAGGAATTTGACGCCCAAACAGCAGTATTGCAGAGAACCCGAGAGCGCCTCGAGGCACTCGAGAAGCAGATCGAGATGCTCGACCAAACTCTTGAAACCCCGCCCGACACAGCGGGCCCATGAACTGTTGGTCGAATACCTCGCCAACTGAAAGATCAAGGATGATCTATGCACCTCGCTTTCGTTCGCTCACGCAGTCAAGCGGGACTGGCAGCGCCTGACGTTACAGTCGAGGTCCATCTCGGATCTGGTCTGCCCGGCTTCCAGGTAGTTGGCCTTTCCGAATCGACAACTAGACAAATCCGCGGTCGCGTTCGCAGTGCCATTTTGTCATCTCACCTGAAGTGGCCCGACTTCAACATCACTATCAATTTGGCACCCACCGAACAACCTAAGGAGGGCGCTCGCTATGATCTTCCTATCGCTTTGGGACTTCTGGTCGCGTCCAAACAGCTGCCCGAGCAAAGTATTGAGAAACGAGAGTTCTTTGGAGAATTGGGACTGGACGGCGCAATTCACCCTTTCCGAGGCTGCCTTGCTGCGGCGCTTGCAGCAACTCAGGCGGGTCATGAATGCGGCATAGGGTTACCAGGGGCTTCCGAGATGGCCACACTCACAGCAGGGCGTCTCATTGCTGCACCAGACCTCCTCTCTTTGTGTGCTCGGCTCAAAGCCCCTGATCCAGAATATGTGCCCGGTGTTTCCAGTTTAGACACTGATATCCCATCCTACCCTGATCTGTCGCAGCTAAAAGGGCAACCGCTTCTGTGTATGGCGCTCGAAGTAGCTGCAGCGGGAGGCCACCATCTCCTGATGACCGGCCCACCCGGAGTGGGAAAAACAATGGCGGCGTCTGTGCTCCCGGGATTGTTGCCGCCCATGCCGAAAAAGACCGCTCAAGAACTCAGACTCTTGCAGGATGTAGCTGGCGCAACGCAATGCGGCGCACCGCCCTTTCGCGCACCGCACCACTCGAGTAGCGTAGCATCGTTGATGGGCGGGACAGCACGAGCGCTACCAGGGGATATCTCAATGGCACACGGTGGCGTGCTCTTTCTGGATGAGCTTTCTGAATTTCCACATACCGTTTTAAATCAGCTGCGCCAGCCTCTCGAAACCGGCCATATTCGAGTGAATCGCGCTCAGTGCCAGCACCTGTACCCTGCGCAATTCCAGCTCGTCGCAGCCATGAACCCTTGCCCTTGCGGCCTCGCTGGCGACCCGGACTGTCGATGCCGGTGTACCCCTGACCAAATCCGACGCTATCGGCAGGGCATCTCAGGCCCCTTAATGGACAGAATCGATCTGCACATCACTTTGCAAAGGCCATCGCCCGAGTTCCTCCTGATAAAAAGCAGCACTAATGCGACTTACTCGAGGGATCTCAAGCGTCGGGTAGGGCTGCTGCAGAATCGCCAAAGGGAACGGCAGGGATGCCTGAACCGGGAGTTGGCAGGTGACGACCTGTTAAAGGCATGCCAGTTGAAAAGCAGTACGGAACGTTGGTTGATCAATGCAGCGTCAACGCTCAATCTCTCTGCTCGCAGCACGCACCGCCGCCTTCGCGTGGCGCGCACACTTGCAGACATGGCCGAGAGTCAGGTGGTGGCAGTGCCCCACCTAAAAACTGCGCTTTCTTTCAGGGAAGCGTCATTCACCGACGACGTAAGCGCTTTTTAGCGACTGGCCTCCACCATGTAATCCACTGCCACGCGGATCTCGTCGTCAGAGCAGTCAACGCAACCGCCCTTGGCGATCATGCCCGAGCCCGCGATGCCGTTGATTCCGCTGTCATACAAGGCATCCATACCCTTGCCGATCCGGGCAGCCCAGGCCATTTGATCACCGACCTTGGGTGCTCCCGCAATACCTGCAGAATGGCAGGCCATACAGGCGCCGTTATACACGTCCTCTCCCGAGCGACCCGCACTCGCAGCCATATCCCCGCCGCCTGAGCATGCCGCACCCTGAACACACACTTCCGAAAAAGGCTTGATACGGGTTTCGATATCGGCACGCTGCCGGTCGGTTAAATCCATAGCCATTGCCGCCAAAGGGGCCAATAACAGAGTAATGAAGAAAAGACGCATGTCGCTATCTCCTAGAATTGAGGGCGGAGTATAGCGGTTGCGAAAAAGATCGAAAACAGACTGAGCAGCCTTGCCCACCACCGCTATAATCGCCCAACACATAATTAGGAGCCGCCAAGATGCACTTGTATACCTTCGATGCCGCCCCAAACCCCGCTCGTCTCAAAATGTTCATGGACTACAAGGGCATCGCACTAAACAGCACCCAGATCAATCTGGGTACAGCAGAACAGCTTGGCGAGGATTACCGTGCCATCGTGCCGGAAGCGACCGTACCCGCGCTGGTGCTCGATGATGGCTCTGTGCTGTGCGCTGTCATTGCGATCGCTCACTTTCTGGAGACTTTGCACCCCGAGCGGCCGCTATTGGGTCGAACCGCCGAGGAGCGCGCCCACATACTCAACTGGAATCACCGCCTCTTTACCGACGTTTTCAGCCCTATTGCTGATGTCTTTCGCAACACTCATCCCAAGTATGTAAACCGTGCGCTAACGGGACCGGCCGATGTCTCACAGCTACCTGAGTTGGCAGAACGCGGGAAAACGCGACTGCTTTCAGGATTTTCCATGGTTAACGAGGCCTTAGCGGATCGCGTTTTTCTTGCTGGTGACGCACTGTCCTTCGCAGATATTGATTTGTTGGTTGCGTTGGACTTCGCATCATGGGGCGCTCGATCTGTACCAGATGAATCGTTTGCGCACCTCACCCGGTGGCGAGGAGAGGCGAAGAACGCATTGCACACGTGAACGCACGACTTTGGTTGTTGACGGGCTGTTTATTGCTGGGAAGTTGTCAACAAGCGCCCACCGGGGTCGACACCTTAAGTCAGTATCTGGAGCGCCTCTCAGGCGCAACAGCCTTAGCGCCGCTACCGCTACCACCATCCAATACGAGTTTGGCACCACCGAAATCGATGAAAATCGAAATAGCGCGCGTTGAACAGATCGATCTCATTGATTTTCTGTCGCTATCTGGCTGCGAGCTACAAATCAATCTCGGTAGACGAAACAGTCAACTGGGAAGATCGGCGTCTCCGTCCCAACGTTTATTGCTCGACCTCGAGTTCATCCGTTTGGCGCCCGCCTGTATCGGCTTGCTCCTGGAAAAACAGGATGCCACTCTGGCAGAGATCATTGATCGAGCGAGCGCTCAACGACAGCAGTCGCTGCCTTTGAGCATCCATCAGGCGGTATTAGCAGGCCCTGAATGGGAAGCTTTTTGGTCCGCACCAACAACGCTGAGGGATTACCCACAACAAACCGACAGCAGGATCGTCGAAACGCTAATCCAACTTGAGCGACAGATCGAAGCCTGGCTAGGGGGAAATTGGATAGCAAGCAATCGCGATTTCGAACTGTTACTGAGCGACCTCCGGGCAGGTGATGGCGGTGCATTATTGTTGTCGATGGATCAGGTGGCAAAACAGTTAGCGCGGGCGAATGACCTGCTGACGCGCGCCGACAAGGAAAGGCCACTGTGTCCCTTCGGGAGAGAAACCACGCGCTCACAGGCAGTTGAGGCGGTGGTGAAAAAATTCTTCGTGGGCGCGGTGCAGCCCTGGCTAGTCCAGCTGCGTCAGCGAAAGGAACTGCTATCTAGTCCGATCGCTGCACTGGAAACCCCGCTAGTGGGCGTACAACCCGAACAATATCGCGATTGGGTGCAACGTCGCGACGCCTTGATGGAAAGCCAAGCAGGGCTGATCAAAGGTCATGTCCGTGTTATTCAGCAGGTGCTGTCTCAGTGCGGCGGCTCCTGATACACCGATGAGCTGCGTCAAAACCCAACAAAATCGCATTCCCAGCGCTAGCGCCAATAATGCGTGCTGGCAGGCCCGCGAAACCCTGCTACATTGTGCGCCTGTTGGAACGGATGCATGTTTGTTTTGGAGACAGTAATGAAATTGATTCGACTTTCACTCATCGGCCTTATAACGATCACTCTGGCGGCCTGCGCAACTAAACCTCCAGAACCGGTTGTGGATTTCTCTCCCGACTATCAATTTGGTCAGACGAAAACCTTCGGGCTTTATGCGTTGAGCGGTGAAGTGAGCGGTAACAATCCGAATAACCTTACAGATTTTCAGCGGGATCGCATCGATGACGCCTTGAAAAGCGCGCTTCAACAGAAAGGTTTCACTTTCGTTACCAAGACTTCAGACGCAGATTTACTGCTCACATGGCACTTGAACATGGTCGACAAGACCGATGTAAAAACATACAACACTGCGTCGTATGGCGTGTCAGCTGGCTACAGCCGTTACAACCGCCATGCCATGTACAGCTGCTACAACTGCATGAATCAGACCGACGTGCGCGTCACGGAGTACACACAAGGGACGTTTATCATCGACATGATCGACCCGGGTAGCAGTGCGTCAATCTGGCGCAGCGTGACGCAATCCAAGCTCAAAGAAGAAACGATTCGTGATCAGGCCGCTCTTGATGCGGCCGCGATCAGGGTATTGGCGGGTTTCCCTCCATTGGGGTCGGGTATCACAACACCTTAGCCTTATTCTGCCCCCACGCGGTCCGTCATGCTGATCGCTGCGGACCGCCATATTCGGCTTACTCCATCGCTACGCTTTTTACTCCTTTGGGGTACTTGAGAAGAACCCCCATGCCACCTAGGCTGAGGCGTTGAGTTCGAGGGTAAAAACGATGAGAGTAATCCGCAGCAAACCTTTACCTAGCCTATGCCCGGTTTCCGGTCGCGATCCCAGACTCGTTAGTGTAGGGCTGGTGCAAACCCGCTGGTACGAGTGCACCGAAACCCATCAAGCGCAAATCCATGATGGCGTTAGCAGCTGCGCAGCTGCAGGAGCGAATGTTGTGTTCTTGCCCGAGCTAACACTGAGCCGCTATCCGGCGGATCGACCACCATCGGGTAATGCCGATGAAACCGCTGAGGATATTGCCAGCGGTGAAAGCGTGATGCTCGCCCAACAGCTCGCCCGAGAGTGCGATGTGCACATTCAGATCTCGCTTTTCGAGCGATCCGGTGCGTCCGATAATCGCGGCCTGAACACTTCGGTGATCGTGGCGCCTTCCGGAACTGTAGTCGGTTTCACCCGCAAGCTGCACATTCCAGTGACCGAAGGCTACTTTGAGGACCACTATTTTGCAGAGGGTCCTGCAACTGACCCCTACCCGGTACACACCCTCGGCTTAGATGGACAAGATCTCAATGTAGGCAACCCAACCTGTTGGGATGAGTGGTTCCCCGAGGTGCCGCGCTGCTACGCCTTAGCGGGTGCCGACCTACTTTGCTACCCGACCGCTATAGGATCTGAACCCGACTACCCCGATTTCGATACCGCGCCATTACTCAGGCAGGTCATTTCAGGACATGCGATCGCCAATGGCCTCTTCATTGCTATTCCAAACCGTTATGGCACTGAAGGATTGCTCACATTTTATGGGGGCAGCTGCCTGATTGATCCTTTTGGTCGCGTCATCGTTGAGGCTCCGCGGGATGAAGCCGTCGCGTTGGTTGCGGAAATAGATCTTGGGCAAAGAGAAGATTGGCTTACCCTATTTCCATTTTTTGCTACGCGACGGCCCGACACTTACTCCGCACTCACCGAATCGCGCGTTAACCCTCGAAAGCCCAATGGAAAAGCACGAGACGGTGGGATACCCGGAATCGCACCGTGAGCCCCTCACGGCACATGCCGCCAGAATGGGCGCCCCATGAAGCGACTTGGATGGGTTTTCCGCGGGACAGCTACAAAGATTCTGGGCTGACCAGAGAGACTGCTCAGCGTGCCTGGGCCCGGGTGGCCAACCATATCAGCGATTATGAGCGTGTGCGGATGCTCTGCCATTCAGATGATCTGGCTATCGCGAAACAATACCTTTCCGCCGCTATCGAGTGCATTCCCGTTGCGTTAAACGATGCCTGGTTACGTGACATTGGCCCCACGTTCGTGGTGGAAGATGAATCGCTTCTGGCGATCGACTGGCAGTTCAATGGCTGGGGCAACAATACCGAGCTGGATTGGTCTCTGGACGATCAGATTGCAGCCATCATTGCGCAGCAACTCAATATTCGATTGGAACGCTCATTCATTGTCAACGAAGGTGGCGGTATTCACGTCAGCGGCTCTGACTGGGTATTGCTGACCGAGACGGTCCAGTTAGATCCGCAGCGTAATCCCAACTGCCATCGCGACGATGTCACTCAGCAGATTCACGACTTACTGGGGACACAACATGCCATCTGGTTATCCAAGGGTCTATGGCGAGATAACTTTCTCAATGGCACCAAGGGCCATGTTGATATTGTCGCCTGCTTCACGCCCGACGGGCGCGTTCTCCTCCATCAGCAACAGAATCATACGCACCCAGATCATGCGCTTTGGCCTGAACTCGTCGCCCCCATAGAGGCTGCCGGTTTCGAAGTCATCCCACTGCCAGCACCAACGACGCTGCGGGACAACCGGGATTGGGTCGATTACAGCTATATCAATCACTATGTCTGTAACGGTGCAGTGCTCTGCCCCAGCTTTCATGACCGCTGCGATGATATGGCGCGGGAAATAGTGACAGAGGTCTACCCCGGCCGTGACATTCTCATGGTCGAATCAAGAGAACTGTTTGCCATGGGTGGCGGCATTCACTGTATCACCCAGCAGCAACCGCAACATCCGGTGCAAACCCCTTTATACTAGCGCGCCTAACAAATTCGGCTTGCGCGGTAGGCCAAGACTGACGGGCAACCTTTCGGGAATGACTATGTTTACCTACATTAACCCAGAGATCAGAGAACGCCTCATCAAAGATGGCAAACTCTTTCGTATCGATGGGTCAGGTGCGCCTGTGGAAATAGCTGAGTCCCCGGGACCGGGCCAACACCTGAACCTGATGGGCCCAATTCCCCTACCGCTGGCGCGGGGCGACCGCCAACCCACGGTAAGGTGGTATGCCTGTGTCCGCAGCACAGAACTCAGTGAAGTGGAGCATCTTGCCAGCACATTGAGAGAACAAGGAGGTCAACATCTGTTCTCTCATCTCGCTTCCAGCATTGCGGTGAATAGCGTACTGGTCATTGGCAATCCCGAGGAGAGCGAGAACCCATTGGTGCGCGTCCATTCCAGTTGCCTTACCGGTGATGTGCTGGGTTCACGACGCTGCGAATGTGGCCCCCAACTAGAGGCGGCGCTGGATAGGATTGCCGATGACCCCAAGGGCGGGTATCTGATCTACATGGCCGGGCATGAAGGGCGCGGCATTGGACTATGGGCCAAAGCAGCTACTTATCTTCTCCAGGACGCAGGGGAAGATACCTATCAGGCAAATCGCTCGCTGGGCTTGCCCGACGATTCGAGAGACTTTTCCGATGCGGCGGCACTATTGAAGTATTTCGCTGAGGGAAAACCGGTGCGGTTACTGACCAACAATCCGAAAAAAGTAAAAGACCTCACCGCCTTGGGTGTCCCCCATATCGAGCAGGTGAAACACGTTTGCGGGGTTGATGACTACAACCTACGTTACCTCAAGGCTAAGCGAGATTGGGGGCATCAATTGGGAGAGGATGACCTGTCGACCGAGGCGACTGCCCCGGAGCGCTAATTCAGCCAGGGTGGCAGAGGGTCGCGACCTAGAGGGAGTTCCATGCAATTATCCGCGGCTTGATGTTGGTGCCCTACCATCTCGTCATACGCGCTGCGCTGGCGGAGGAAAAAATGGCAATTCAGCCTTTTTCGAAGGGCGCGCTGCATTTCTAGGAGATTGTGCGTCTTGAGCACTCTACCTTGACGGTCGGCGATAACGCACTCAACTTCCCCAACCGTTGCGTGCGCAATATACAGACTGAGATCCACTGACTCGATCACCACTTTTGTTACCATAGCATCGTTCAAGTCGTGCAAATTTACCTTCATACCTACGACCCGCAACATTTCATCACTTAGTCTAAAAGTCTACGACCTGAGACGTGCCGCGGTTCCCTCATAAAAAATGGATTGTGGCCATTAAGTCCAATAACACAGACAAAAGGCGGACAACGCCTGCGGTCTAGTAGTGGAAGCGCGAAACTAACAACATGGTTGCTGACGA
>Ga0209374_1000221_pt1 | contig 67322 bp, 56 predicted proteins | sample SaaInlLV_DNA_10m_FD_184683 | JGI IMG/M metagenome (GOLD analysis project Ga0209374, IMG submission 184683) | Marine microbial communities from expanding oxygen minimum zones in the Saanich Inlet - SI075_LV_DNA_10m (SPAdes) (version 2) | ecosystem: Environmental > Aquatic > Marine > Unclassified ... | reverse complement strand
GTTTTACGGTTAGAACGATTTGTAATAACCAGTTCAACATACAAGTCATCGCCCTTGTACAAGTTATCTGCAGAGAGAGTACGTTGTACTTCGACGTCTCCGTGGCCCGAAATCCATGAGTTGACTACGATGAAAGCGATCAGACAAAGACCAAGAATCATCATCTGATTATTGGAAATCATCATTCCAATCAGTATGAGGGCAACGCCTCCAGTGAAAGTAAAAGCAGCCTTACGAGTCCACATTATATCACCTACTTGCGTCCCCACGCTTTGACTCGTTTCACTACAGAAACAGTCTGTTCCAATGAGTATTTGCTGGGCTCGATGGCAAACTTAGCAAGAACTGGGTCATTGATTAGACCGACGAGTTCCTTGGCAGGCATCGCATGGAATTCTTCTCGTGTTAAGCCGTTTTGATTTCGAACCTTGGATAAGAATACTTGTCGAATTTTCTCGGATTTAGAGTAATATGGATATCTATTTGCATCACCAAATCCATAGTAGATGATAGAGAATACGTGACGCCATTGGTCAGGGTCTTTCTTCTTGATTAGTACAGCCTCAAATGCAATGAAGAGTATCAGGAATAGTACCAGCATAGCAAGACCTTCACCTGTGAAATAAACCAATAAGAAGTAGATTGTATTGTAAGAATCAGCAATTATAGCATTTTGTGGGTGTCTTGATTCATCAAAAATCACCATTGCATTTTCTGATGGTTGTCCAGTCTCTTCATCAATACTTGACATCAATGCCTCAGAGACAATGTCTAGTGCCCACTTACGATTATCATTTTCAGGAATTAGTGTATCGGTTTTTCCATACTCTCCGTCTGCAAATCCTTGATAATCATACATGGCATTAATCAGAGCCGAGCCATCTGCAACGAAGATGATTCTTCCACCTTCGTCAGGATTACAAGTCACCTTTGCACATGCCTCGATACTTAGATTGAATTTGCCGTAGAGGTCTGGGCTCTCCTCACTTTGCTCACTACTTACCCAAAGTTCCCCGTCTCCATTGACGTCGATACTCGCTTCGTTACTAGTGACGGCACGTATTGAAATTTCAGATAATGGATTTTTATTTCCAGGAATTATTTCAAGGGAGGTGATATTATTGAGAAGTACTCTATATGTTCCGTTGTAAGCGATTTCCCCATCTTTCCAATGATGGGCGCAAATACCTGCTTCCTCAAAAGGCATATCTTGTCCACTCATCAAAGCACAAGGATGAGCGCTTAGAGGGGAGTTAACATTAGCCCATCTGTCGTGGGTGGAGAGTGTCTCAACGTCGATTACGCTACCATTCATACTACACGGAGTAGACTGTACACACATCCAAACATAATTATAATTCAAACTAGGCTCATATGTGGTATCAAATAACTGGTATCCACTATAGCGAACACCGAATGCTTCAGCAATTGAGCCAGCAAAACCATAGTCTTCTAGAACTAGTGCAGTTCCACCATTTTCAACAAATTCTACGATTGCGTCAATTTCCGAAGGTGAATATCCATCTTCAGATGCGATTGTGATAAACCCATCTTCATCAAATTGAGGTAAGGAGAGCGTATCTCTCTCTACACCCGCTACGATGTAGGTAGTATTTCGAGGGTCTTCAATATCTGCTAGGAGCAGAGGACTACTTACCAAAGAGCGAGTTTCTATGCCCATATCTTTGATATCTTGTCTAAATGCAGACATATCGTCCCAGTCATCATCATACGCCGATAGCTGATTTGTATTCGAGATGTTGACGAAATTACTCAAAATCATCAGTAAAAGAACGCCCATAACCGCCCAAAAAGCAGCCTGTAGGCCGAATCTGCGATAATTGTAAGTTCTCCAATCCGACATTTGACCACCTACTAGAACATAATTCCGACATCACACGCGCAACGCTTGGTTTAGAATGTTGTCTTTTGTTGAGAGTAAAATGCTCACCGATAAATTGTTCTAAATCACTTTTTTAAGTGGATTTTTTTAGAAAATCTAGAAACATCATCAACAGGAATTGAGACTTTACCATTTTCTCCATCCCAAGGCAACATAGTCGGGTTCAAATCCCCTTCAAGTGTCACGACGATTGTGGTTATTGATCCGGATTGAACATCAAAAACGATGTCTGTCATCTTCCCAAGTTTTTCATTGTGGGAATCAACAACATCTTTCCCAATCAATTCTCGAGCAAAAATCGCCATAACATTCACTCTCTACTAAATGCAGGAAGACTAATTCACTCCTTGAATGCGTCGCTTGAAAATCTCCAAATCACATTGTTTCCATGCCATGGCCGAAGTCACGAGAACGTTTGATGTTGGACATTCCAGATGTTAGTCTAGTTTCCATCTTTTGGTAGTAGTCTAGCATTTCTGGAGTGACAGTAGGTCTAACTCTGCTGATTGCTTCTTCGAAGTGTTTCTTAGTAATGTTCTTCTTGTTTGCTCTCATACAGATGAGTGCCGCTTCTCTACAAACCGCTTCGATATCAGCGCCTGTAAATCCATCTAGTCCACTCATGATATCTTTCATAGAGAATTTAGACAGAGGCATTCCTTGGCAATGAATGCTGAATATTGCTTCTCTTGCACCAAGGTCCGGTGGTGGTACGTGAAGTACTCTCTCAAATCTACCGCTTCTAAGAAGGGCAGGGTCAATCATCTCTGGGCGGTTGGTAGCGGCTACTACTATTACTCCATCCAATGATTCAACACCGTCCATGCTAGCAAGTAATTGATTTACAACTCGATTGGAAACATCACTCCCCTCTGATGAAGAAGAGGAACGCATACTCGCAATGGATTCAAACTCATCTAGGAAAATTATCGAAGGGGAGGATTGCTTTGCTTTCTTGAAAATCTCTCTGACGGCTCTTTCCGATTCACCGACCCACTTGGAAATCATTTCAGGTCCTTTGATACTGATGAAATTCGCTTGTGCTTCGTTTGCTATGGCTTTTGCTAGTAGTGTTTTACCTGTACCAGGAGCGCCAAACAGAACTATACCTCGCGGTGGCTTTATTCCGAAGTGATTGAATAATTCTGGTTTGGTAAGTGGCCATTCAACCGATTCTTTTAGTCTGTCCTTGACTTCCTCTAGTCCGCCTACTTCTTCCCAAGTAACCTCTGGAACTTCAACGTATATCTCTCGAAGAGCTGAAGGTTCAATATCCTTGATAGCATGCTTGAAGTCATCCATACAAACTTCCATCTTCTCTAACACTTCAGGAGGAATGGTATCTTCCTCTAAGTTAATTTCAGGAAGATATCTACGTAGGGCCTTCATTGCCGACTCTCTAACTAAAGCAGCTAAATCAGCACCAACGAAACCATAGGTATTGTCTAAAATCCATGTAATTTCGAAATCATCAGAGATTGGCATTTGACGGGTATGTACGTCCATTATTTCGCTTCTTCCATCACGGTCAGGCACTCCAATCTCGATTTCTCTATCGAAACGACCAGGTCTTCTAAGTGCCGGGTCAAGGGCATCTCTTCGATTGGTTGCGCCGATTACAACAACATTGTCGCGCCCTTGCATTCCATCCATTAGAGTGAGCATTTGTGCAACTACACGTCTCTCGACTTCGCCACTAACGTCTTCCCTCTTTGGGCAGATTGAATCGATCTCATCAACGAAGATAATTGCAGGTGCATTTTCACTTGCCTCATCGAAAATCTCTCTCAATTGCTTTTCAGATTCACCGTAGTACTTGCTTATGATTTCAGGACCGTTAATACTCTTGAAGTGAGCATTTGTTTCTGTGGCTACCGCTTTAGCAATCATAGTTTTACCAGTCCCTGGTGGTCCGTGTAGTAGGACACCCTTAGGAGGGTCAATTCCAAGTCTGCGGAAAAGTTCAGGATGCTTTAGAGGCAGTTCAATCATTTCTCTGACTTTCTGTAGTTGTTGGCCAATACCTCCAACATCCTCGTAAGTGATTCCTTCTGATTGACCGACATCTTCTTCATCAATGGCTTCATCCTTAATCACGATATCAGTATCTTTGGTTACTTTAACTACTCCCTTAGGTGTTGTTTGAACAACAGCGAAAGGTAGTGCTTCAGCAAATAATGTCATGCCCGGAATAAATATTCTATCGCCCTGGACAACCGGTCTATTGGATAACCCTCTACGAGCAAATCCTTCGATTCCTGGCCCGAACTTGACCTTCTGCTTATTCGCCATAACTGGGGAGATTACTAGTTTAGTACATTCTTTGGCTTCAACCTTACTCACAGTTACTTTGTCTCTAAGACTAACGCCTGCGTTCTTACGAATTATCCCATCGATACGAATTATAGCCATTTTGTTATCTTCAGGGCGACTTCGCCAGTAAATAGCAGCAGTTGAACGCTTTTCCCCTTTTATCATTACAATATTTCCAGGTTTCAAATCAAGTCCGCAATCACCCGAAATTCTTGCTCTTCCATGGCCAACATCGGACGGTATTGATTTTTCTACAGTAAGGGGAATTGCCTCTTCTTCATCGCTCATGAACTCACTCTCATTTAGGGTTGGCCGATTGATTCTAAATAATACAGTCGGACAATCTGCCTGATAACTCGTTGAATTCGACCTGTCTTAAACCCTACCAAAATAGAAAAAACAATTTTTTGATTTAACCATCACCTTCAAGAGTTGAATTTGATTGGCCCGAACATGGTTCATGTACTAGAAGCCGGCCTCGAGTTTATGCAAAACGACAATCCACACGGTAAGCCGTGTGTCAAGGGATACAATATCATCAATGGGCAATTGACAAAAGCCAGCGATGGTGCGAGTTTTGATTCGATTAATCCAGCCATACTTTCAGATAAACTCGGTAACTTCCCACTTTCTACAAAGGATGATGTCCATTCTGCTTTGGACGCCGCTCATGCAGCTTTCCCAGCATGGGCTGCTACTCCAGCGCCTACTAGAGGACAAATCATCGGTAACATGGGTAGACTACTCATGGAGCACAAAGATGCAATTGTGGCTTTGGAAACTAGAGAGATAGGTAAGACATTGAAAGAATCAGCAGGTTCGGTTCAAGAAGCGATTGATACTTGTCTTTTCTTCCAATCAGAAGGAAGGAGACTTTACGGGCAAACCGTCAATTCAGAACTACCAGACAAAGAACTGTTTACCTACCGTAGACCACTAGGGGTTTGTGGAATAATTAATGCCTGTAACTTCCCTGCAGCAGTACCATTTTGGAAAATGATTCCAGCTTTGATGTGTGGAAATACATGTGTTTGGAAGAGTCCCCAAGATGCACCTCTACTATCATTTGCACTTGCTAGAATCATGCATGAAGCAGGTTTGCCTGACGGAGTAGTAAATCTTGTTCACGGTAAAGGTAGCGGCGCAGGACAACATCTTGTTGATGCTGTTGACGAAGGAAGAGTCAACAAAATTTCCTTTACAGGTTCAACAGAAGTCGGAAAGATGATTGGAGAAGTCTGTGGACGTAATCTAGTATCTTGTTCTCTTGAACTAGGCGGTAAGAATCCACTGGTAGTAATGCCTTCTGCGGATATTAATAACGCAGTTGAAGGTGCTTACTGGGGCGGATTTGGAACAGCTGGACAGAGATGCACCTCCCTTGGTAATCTTATTCTTCACAAAGATATTTATGACGAATTTATGGATAAATTCATGGCTAAGGTCGAATCTACTAGAATCGGCGATTCACTACACAATGATGGCGTACTATACGGTCCAATGTTATCCGAAAAGTATGCTAAAGATTTCCTTGTTGGAGTCGAAATGTGTAAATCATCTGGAGCAAAGCAAATTTGGGGCGAAGGAAGAATCACAAATCAGAACAAACCTGCTAACTTCCTTGGCGATGCAGAAGAAGGAGTCTTCATGTGGCCTCACGTCTTTGTAGATGTCACTGAAGATATGGAATGTTTCCACGAAGAAGTATTTGGCCCAGCTATCACAGTTTGTAAAGCAGATGATTTCGATCACGCTCTACATCTAGCCAATGCAAGTCCATATGGTCTATCGAGTGCTATTTACACTAATGACCGCCTTGAAGCATACCGCTACAAGACAGGAATTAAGGCTGGAATGACTGGAATCAACAACAGTACAACAGGTGCTGAGGCTCACCTACCGTTTGGTGGTGTCAAAGGCTCTGGTAACGGAACTAGAGAGTCCGGTATTTGGGTTATTGAAGCGTATTCTTATTGGCATGCAGTTAACGATGAGTTATCAGGCAAACTGCAACTCGCTCAAATGGACGTCGAAGAAGTCGAAATGGTTGAAGCAGAAGTTGATTGGTCACAACTAGCCTGATTGATTAGTTTGAGCACTAGATGTTCTTCGCTTGAATACTAGAGTTCAAATATCAATAAAACTCCCTTTATTTGTTGTCGGGCTTAATACTCAACTGTAGGTGAAAAATAATGGTATCAATTTTCCTCTTAAACGAAGAAAAAACCAAAACTATTGCTCAAAAACTAGAGTTGGCTTACATTGAATGTGAGACCATATCGAAAAATGCTTCGAGTTCTTTTTATCGCTCTTTCCGTCATTTGCCTTCTGTGAAAAGAAAAGCAGTCAATGCGCTCTATGCTTTTTGCCGTAGAGTCGACGATATTGTCGATGGAGATTGGTTACCAAATATCGACTTGTCTTTCCTCAACGAGGAAGCGGAACAAAGAATCATAGAACTTTCACAGCACCATGCAGAACCAGCGAACAAGGAACCTGGGCACACCAATCGCGTAAAGGCTCTTCTTTGGTTTAGAATGAATTTAGATAAGATTGAGAAAGGTGAACATGTAGATGAGCCGATCTTCTTGGCTCTTGCAGATTCTGTCAATAGATTTGCTATTGATTTAGTCCACCTTAGAGACCTTATTTCTGGGATGGAAGATGACCTGTACAAAATCAATTATGATAACTTTGAAGATTTAAGACAGTATTGTTACAGAGCAGCATCCACGGTGGGGCTTTGCTTAGTAGAGATATATGGTTACGACGATCCTAATGCTAGAAGACATGCAGTCGAAATGGGCAAATATCTCCAGATGGTAAATGTACTTAGAGATATTCAAGAAGACTTAGACCGAGGTCGTGTATACCTACCACTCGAGGAGATGGCTAAGTTTGGAATATCTAAGGAAGATTTGCATGATGAAAAGTTACCACAGACCAAAGGTTGGCAAGAATTCATGCGTCACTACTTAGGCCACGTCATGGCTCACAGAAAGAATGCAATTGGATTACTTTCTTTGCTTGACAAAGATGCAAGATACTCTCCATCATTGATGTGTGCTGCTTATGACGCCATTCTTGAAGAAGCTATGAGAAGAAATGGTGATGTACTTTCGAAGAGGCTCAAAATGGGGCTATACCGTAAGTTACAATTCGCCCTCGGTATGATCAGAAAGCCGAGACTCAACTTGTTCTCCGTCTCGCCTTAATAGCACAGCCACAAATGCGGCCATAAAAATGGTTCAACTTCATTATCATTGGAAGTAATTTACCAAGTGGTATTCAGAGTCAATCTCAAGTTATCAGCAGTATAAATAGTGAAGATATCGATACAAACTCTCAACTCCTTTCATAGCAAGCCTAGAACAAGCTCATCATTAGATTCAGAGACAGACAAAAACTAGTATAATTATCGATTACTAGAGTTTTATTTCCACAACCCAAGACTATCTCTTAGGGCAGGTTCTAGTTCAGCATGCTCAAAAACATAGCCTGAATCAATCAATCTTTCTGGAATGACTTTGGTACTTTCAGTAGTTAGCGCCACACCCATCTTACCAAACAATACACGAATCGCTAGAGGCGGAGTTGGAATGAAAGCAGGCCTACGTAGTACAGTACCGAGTTTTTTAGCAAATTTCTTCTGTCTAACAGGGTTAGGTGATGAGATATTGTAGACGCCTTCACACTCTTGTTTCATCATCAGATGATGCATCGAATAAATTTGGTCATCCATCGAAATCCAAGAGTACCATTGTTTACCTCTTCCAATTGGACCACCAGCGCCTAGTTTTGCAGGGAGTAACATTTTTTGTAGCGCTCCACCAGTTGCGTCTAGGACTATTCCTGTTCTTAGGTTGATAGTTCTAATTCCAGATTCTGTCACAGGTTTTACTGCATCCTCCCAATTTTTACAGATTTGTGGTAAGAAACCTTCACCAGATGACGAATTTTCGGTCAGATTTTCATCGCCTCTATCTCCATACCAGCCCATAGCACTTGCAACCATGAATAATTCAGGCTTGTTTTTTAGATTAGTAATTGTTTTAGCGAGTAGATTTGTACTATTGACACGACTATCTTCGATTAATTTCATTCTCTTCTTTGACCATCTCTTGTCGCCAATACCAGCACCACCTAGATGGATAATGACATCAAATCCTTCGATTTCACTAGAGTTGATTTCACCTTTGCTTGGAATCCATTTGAGTTCGTTTTCTCCTTTTTTAGGTTCTCTTCTGACCAAACGCCAAATTTCATGACCGCCGGTATCTAAGAAAGCCACCAATTGTCTTCCTATCAAGCCTGAGGAACCAGCGATTAGGATTTTTTTCCTATCTAAATGGGCGAACTCCGAATGATGTTTTAGATCTCTTTCCAGTCTTATTTGCCTAGCATAAAACATTCTTTCAATACGCTTTCTAACCATTCTGCCTGCGACTAATTTGCCTAGAGGTCCCATTGGTAGTTTGTAATTAACTTGGTCAAAAACCACAGATGACCCATCATCATTTTGTTGGAACTCATGCTTGTGGTGCCACGACTTAAATGGTCCTTTCAGCATATCGTCTTCGAATGAATATGGGGGGTTATAAGCTGAATGCTTGGCAATCCATTTCATCTTCATTGGTCCCATTGGAAATTTGAATATTCTCTGGGCACCATCCTCAAGGGTATCATCTGCACGTACTTCTTCAGCTACTTCCCATGGTGGCATAAGCCTACGGAAAGAGCCTTTACGTTCATGCCATGCGAATGTTTCTTTGATATCGGACTGGACATGTGTTTTGTGCTCATAGTTAATACTCATTCTAATGACTCCTAAATTGTTGAAGGTATGGCTTTAGTTTGAGTTTTCTCTTGGTGTTTTCTGAGGACATATATCGTATTTTTCCAAATATTTGACGCTCTGGACCCCATGCTCTATCGTGACGACCAAGAACCCAGAAAATTCCTGTGTAGGAATTCGGGTCTCTACCATCGAGAGCATATTTATCATTCAGTTCAATCATCCAGTCCGCTGCTTGCTTTGGAGTCTCAGCCCATTCCAGAATTCTCTTACCCCAGAGCATTCGAAGGTAATTGTGAATTATGCCTGTTTGTAGCAACTCTTGTTGAGCAGCATTCCAAACATCATCGTGGGTTTGGGCATTTTCAATTTGTTCGAAAGTATACATCAGTCTCTCGTCATCCGAGTGCTCTGAGAGAGTAATTTTAGCCCACTCGGGTATCGATTCAAACTTATCGTGATTAGAATTATGGAATGCATTATTGAATCCTAATTCTCTCCACGTGATTATTTGATCTAAGAATGATTCAACACCAGCAGAAAGACCCCACCAACCTTCTCTTGATCCTTTCCTTGACATTGTTATTTGTTCAGGAAGCCATTTTTGACTGTCTAGTATGTTTTCAACAATTTCTATTGAAGAAATGTGTCCGAAATGTAGCCAAGGGGAAAGTCCGGTGACAGATGGGCTTTCGAAATTATTCCTATCGATATGATATCTTTCAAGCCTATCTTTGAGAAATACTGATAATTTCTTGGCAGCCATATTTCTTCCACCGCGTATGTGTTTTACCGGTTCGACTTCGTGGTCGATATCTACAGAAGACAGAGCAATTTTTCCGGTAGATCCACCTTCTGAGCATCTCCATAGCCATTCAAACGGCGGGATTTTGACTGTACATTCTTCGATAATTGAATTAAATTGTTCATCATCAATCCAATAGTTATGATTTTTATCTACAGGACTTCTTTGAGGCCAAGTTTCTTGACATCTAGAGAAATTAGCGTGCATGAATCTCCTGTAGCTGTGTGCTGTAGTATATGCGCTGCTCGCCCAAGACATCGGAAAAACTCCGTTAGAATCAACAGAAATAAGTCTTCTTTCCAGAGATCTACCAGCAGCAGTTATTGCAGCTAAGGGATAATAGGTAGGGAATTCATCTGTAACAACAACGACTGAGCGCTTACAGAGGGTTTTCAACAACCCCATGGGCCCGCTTAGTGGGGTTTCTACCCAAGGTATGAATCTGATTTTATTCTCTTTGAACAGGCTGATATTTTCTACCATTCCCTGAATTACGAAAGAAGTAATTCGGTCGTTAGCGAATCGGTGACTTGTAGATATCTCTTCGACCACAAGTAGTGGTTTTCCATATTCTTTGGCCAAGTTAGCGGCATGCTCTAGAGCAGCATTATAGTTGAATCGACGTGCAGAAATCATCCAGTAGAGGACATATTCACCGTCTGCATTGATTTCTTTGTCATTGACATCTCTAACTCTATCTAATAATCCGCTATTCAATTAAACCGCCTCCGTTGTGTAAGTGAAGTAAGTATGGGTGTCCTTGTGTAGCGGTGTAGTCTATGATCGCAGATTCGGTTGTTGGCTTAGAGTAAGTCGCAATTGATTTCATGGTTTGACTGATCCAGTCTAAATCATCGAGTTTGCTTTTGTCTACGTATTTTGCCTGTGCTATTTCAGAACACGGTCTTGCAACCTGTTCAGGATTTACTTTGACGTCATACACGATAAAAATAGCAGGCTGTCCGTTTGTTATCTTCTCTCGAAGCGAATTGAGTCCAATCACTTTTCCATCAAGACCACATTCTTCTTTGAGTTCTCTTAAAGCAGCATCCCTTGGCAACTCACCTTCGTCGACAAATCCTTTAGGTAATCCCCACTTTCCTTTGAACGAACCCATGCCTTCTTGAACAAGTAGTATTGTGTTATCTAAAGAGACTACTACGGCAACACCTAAGTCACAAGTCAACCCCTTCATGGCACATCATCGCTAGAGTTCACCTATAAAGCGGTGTTTGGTATCATGTAGGATTTAAACACTTCATTATAACTGGGTGCACATTTCTGTGGTTATGGAGAGCAGAACCATTGACCCGATGAAAATTGAAGCAGACGCATACCTACCTACAGAGCACGGAAATTTCCGAGTTCGAGTCATGGTGGATGAAAAAGGATTTGAGCACGCAGTATTTTCTGTAGGTTTAGACAACACAGATCGTACACCTCTAGTTAGGATTCATTCAGAATGTTTGACTGGAGACGCATTCACCTCTTTGAAGTGTGACTGTGGACCTCAACTGAAGTCTGCTATGCAAAGAATACAAGAGGACGGGTGTGGAGCAATTCTTTACATGAGACAAGAAGGCAGAGGAATTGGTCTTAAGGAAAAAATGAAGGCTTACGCGTTACAGGACAGAGGCTACGATACACTCGATGCTAACACTGCGCTGAATCATCCAGCAGATGCAAGAGAGTACTCCTTTTGTGCCGAGATGCTAGAGCAAGTCGGAGTGAAAAAAGTTAATTTAATGACCAATAACCCATTAAAAATAAACGGACTGCGCGAAAACGGTATCATAGTGGAAGATAGGATTGAGCACATTCAAGGCAGAGGAATACTGAATCAGAAGTATCTAGCCACCAAAGCGAAGCGAATGGGGCATATTTTACCCTTCGTTTTTCAATGAATAAGACTACTAACAGTGAACCGGAGGGGCATGTATGTCGAAACAACTTCTTGGTCAAAAAGCACCAGATTTCTCACTAACCTCTAGCTCCGGCGACGTGGTTAAACTATCAGATTATGATGGAATTTGGAAAGTACTATTTTTCTATGCAAAAGATGGTTCACCAACTTGTAAGAGAGGTTGCTTAAACTTCAAAGAACAATATGAATTGTTCCAATCATTGACTCCCCCTGTAGAAATAATAGGAATCAGTGAAGACTCGATAGAAGACCACAGGAGATTCAAAGAAGAACTAGGACTTCCTTTCCCGCTACTTAGCGACCCCGAAAGAGAGGTTTCCGATGCTTATGGAGTACCCCTATTCCTTGGAAGGTTTCCTGGTAAATCATCATTCTTGATTGACCCGGACCGAAAAATTCACTACTGCTATGATTGGTTGTTTAGACCAAGACGACACGTTGCCAAAATCCTTGATACTCTAAGTCGTTTATCGTCCGGAGGCAAGTAAAATGGATTGGGTTGAACTTTTTGAAGAAGCAGGACTGAGTGACAGAGAAGCCAAGTCATTAGTCATTTTATCATCTTCTAAAGAACTCAAAGCAAGTGACCTTGCTAAGAAACTTGGGACTAATAGGTTAGATGCCTACAACTCTTTGTCCAGACTAACTCAAATCGGATTGGTAAATGTTACAGCAGATAGACCGATGAAGTTCTCTTGCTCATCATTGCCAGTTCTGTTTAAGAGATTAATCAAAGACCAAAAATCAAGAATTGATAGGACTTCTAAAGCATTTGACAGCATTATGTCTGGTGCAAAGGATGATGCTCTAGAAACCAAAGAGACAGGTGGAGAAAGCGATGCAAAGTTTGCAGTATTGAAGGGTAGAGAATACATTCAAAAGAGAATCGGAGAACTATCCAACGATGCTGAAGAGCAATTGGTACTTTTCCTCGGCAAATTTGGAATCTTACATCTGTGTCGCTCCCCTGCCCTTGAGGAAGTAAATTCAGCGGCAAAGAGAGGAGTTGTAGTCAAGGTATTATCACAACTGGATAAGAGAACTCTAAGATTCTTCGACCAACTTGATGATTCCGTTGAAGTAAGGCATTCAGATGAAATCAACTCTCTTGGCGTACTTCAAGATTTCAATAATGTGGTTCAATTCTTGTTCGTTGAACCGAACCCTGTTGGTAGAGGTAGAGAAGACGCAGCGCTAGTAGTCTCATCTGAAGTTTTCGCGAACTCTCACTTTGAGTTTATGATGGCGATTTGGAATCGGGCTGTAGATCTTGAAAGTGCAAAGAAGAGATTTACTGAGGAAAGAATAGTTGATCCACTACGCTTGACAGTTGGAGAAGGTTCATTTTTGGAACAATTTAGAGATGCCCTAGGGTTTAGTGGTGAATTGCCAGATGAAGATACTCCTTTCAACCCAGAATCCTTCTTAGCATCTAGTAAGGGAATAAACCAAGCTAGAGCAGCATTACAAGATGGCAGTGTTTTCAGTCTGCATCAATTAGGTATAGATATCAAGACAATGCTTAGACAAGTTGGCCAAAGAGTAGGCGAGGAATTAGCCTTCAGTTTGAGAAATATCGAAGGGCATGTTGAATTTTTGAGTGAACTAATGGACTGGTGGGAATATGCTGGACTTGGAGAATTAGAATATGGAACTACGCCGTTCTTCCACATCAAGGTCAGTCTAACACACCCTCCAAATGACAAACCAAACATCTTACCTCTATGGGAATTAGATGACGGTATTATCGAAGGTGCACTAATCTCGAGATACCCACAAGATAGTAATGTTCTTGTTCGAAAAGAGCAAGATGAAGAAGATAAAAATTCTTGGAGATATACCTTGATTTTCGTCGACGATGTCGAAGAAGATGAAGATTAAAAAAACATTAATTGATAAACCATAAGCCAAGGCTTTGTTTATGCGCTTCTTCACGTTTCTTCGTTTCATGCGACAGATTACTAGAAAGAAGCCTGCAGACCTAGACTGGATTCAAAATCAAGGGTTAATCGCTGTTAAACTGGCACAAATATTCGCTTTGAGACCGGACTTACTTGGCGAAGAGAAATGTCAACAACTGCAACAACTTTACCAGCATGCAGCATCTATTCCTTCCGAATCATTAACTGAAACTCTTGAGTTAAAGGCGATAGAGAACTTTACCGACCACTTTGAGTCGATTGAACAAGAGCCTCTAGCAGCTGCCTCCGTTGGTCAAGTACATCGTGCGAAGTTGAACACCGGAGAAGAAGTAATCATCAAATTCGTTAAGCAAGCCAATTCAAAAGTATTCTCTAAAGAAGTTAAACGTATGAGAAACTGGCTTAAAATAATAATTTTATTTTCTCCACGACTTCGTAAAGTAGGAAATCCGATTGCTCTGATTAATCACGTTGCAGATTATACTCTCAGGGAATTAGATCTAACCAATGAAATCAAAGGTGCAGGTGAACTTAAGAAGATACAATCAGATGTTTCAAAGAATTTCCCGACCCCGTTACTTAGATTCCCAAAATATTATCCTGACATTTCAAATGAAAATGTTCTCGTTTCAGAGTTTATTGAAGGGGAATCACTAGAAGAAGGAATAGATGCTAAGACTCTTTCTTGGGATAAACTACTTGAGTTATTTAGAATTCATGGTGCTTACCTGTTTGGAATCGGTACCTTCCATGGAGATTTACACCCTGGTAACTGTATTATCGATACAGAAGGAAGGTTCGTATTTATCGACAACGCCGCAGTTTGTCATGCTCCCAAGAATGTCAGTAAATCACTATTCGTATTCTTCGATTATTTGTCACAACAGAAACTAGATGAAGCTTTCATTGCCTTGCTAGAGATGACTGATAGGCGACCTTCGGAAAAGAAAATGAAGAAATATATGGCTAAGATGCATGAAATATATGCTGACTTCGGTAAAAAATCTGTAGGAGAACAGAGCCTAACCAAGATAATGATGCAAACAGTACGTGCTGCAGTTGAACTTGCTGGAGCGGAGTTTGGTGAAGAAGCATTCCCGATAATTAGAGCCTTAATGTACCTCGATGGACTGGTTTTAAGAACACATCCTGATGTATACTTGATACAATCCATGGGACCCTATTTAGAAGAGTTTAGATTGAAGTTAGGCCTTGAATAGAGTGATAGAATGGTTCCTAAAATTGCAGTCATTGGTGCTGGAATCGCAGGTATTCACTGCAGCAGTGAGTTGATTAAACAAGGCTATCAAGTGGACTTGTATGAAAAATCAGGAAAGGTTGGCGGTAGGATGAAAACCGATTTGATCAAAGGTTTTCAAATCGATCATGGATTTCATGTACTCCAGACAGGTTATGAATTTACACAGAGTGTGATTAATTATGATAAATTAGAAGCCAAGGCTTTCGAACCAGGAGCATTAGTTATTCGTTCGTCTACTAGGAGAAATAAGATTTGGCGACTTTCAGATCCTTTTCGTAGGCCGTTTAGTTCAATCAAAGATGCATTTGGATTTTTCGCCTCTCCATTTGATATGCTTAAAGTACTCCTAATGAGGCGTAAAATAACTAGAATTCCACTGAGTGAAATTTTTGATGAAGGAGAACTATCGACTGAACAATGGTTGAGCGAGCAAGGTTTTTCTCAAGGTTTCATCAATCGATTTTTTTATCCTCTGTTTAGTGGTATCTTTCTAGAATCAGAACTTCGTACGAACGAACGCTTGTTCAAATTCGTATTTCGAACCATGTCCAAAGGTGATATGGTGTTACCCAAAAACGGGATTGAATCTATTCCTCTGTTGTTATCTAAAAGAATCCCAAAACAGAATATTAAACTGAATTCTGAGGTTGAATTGGTATCTCAAAACTTGATTAAAGTTAATGGCGCAGATATTGAATATGATGGCGTAGTTATTGCTTATGATAATAGGCCAATTCAGTCAAAAAAGCATGTATGGACATTATATTTCTCTGCAGATAAGTCTCCATTTCCAAGCAAACACATTATGCTAAATTCCGAGATTAGAGACTTTGATAATTTAATCTCCTATGTCTCAGTACCATCAGATATTCAACCGAGTTATTCTCCGGCTGGTAAATCTTTGATTTGTATCACAGTTCTCGGGGAGAAGTGTGAACAATTAGGTCTTCATTTAGAAAACGAGATACTCTCCAAAGTGAAATCAGAACTACTCAAATGGTATGGTGAAGATACTAAAAGTTGGGAGTCTATTGCAACTCAACATATTATCAAGGCTCTTCCAGAAACAGATTCATCAATTTTTAGAAAGTCCATTTCAAAAGTTGATGATGGTTTTTTCCGTTGCGGTGATTACATGATGCATGGCAGCGTAGAAGGGACGCTGATATCAGCAAGAAATACGGTAGAAGAAATAGTAAGATCTATCCCGTTGAGTCAATAGCGATATTGCTGTAATTACTATTTTCAAATATGGTTCAATACGGTTCTTTATATGCCGAGACCATGCCAATATGACTATGGAAGATTCTAACAAACCTACTGCAATTATTGTCGGGGCTGGACCTGGTGGTCTGGCAAGTGCAATGTTGCTAGCATATTCTGGCGTTGACGTCACAGTAATCGAAAAAGCAGAAAAAGTTGGCGGGAGAACTAGATTAGTTCACAAAGATGGCTTTACCTATGACCGTGGACCAACCTTTTTTCACTATCCAGAAGTTATCGAAGATATCTTTAGAGCCGTGGGTAAAGATGCGCACAAAGAACTTGGATTAATTCCTCTAGAAGACCCATCATATAGGCTGGTCTTCGGTGCAGGTGGATACATTAATGCTACTAGTAACCTCGATTTAATGACCGAGAGAATTAGAGAGTTGTCCGGCGATAAGAACGCCAAAGGTTTCGAAAAGTATGTCAAAGACAACAGAAGTAAACTTGAACGTTCCAAAGCTTGCTTACAAACTCCATGGACTGGTCCATCTAACCTATTTTCAAAGAGAGCGTTTAGAGTTGCCAAGGTTCTCAAACCATGGGCTTCAGTCGCTAGTGACTTAAGGAAGAATTTTGATGACGAAAGAATCAGACTCGCTATGTCTTTTCAGACCAAGTATTTAGGAATGAGTCCTTTCCATGCTCCTTCCCTGTTTACCATCCTTGCATTCTTAGAATATGAGCATGGAATCTTCCATGCCAAAGGTGGGCTGGGTTCAATCACGCCTAAACTTGCAAGTATTGCTGAAGAATTTGGTGCTAAAATTAGGCTAAACACGCCAGTGAAAGAATTAATCTATGAAGGTAAAGAAGTAGTTGGTGTCAAACTTGAGAATGAAACTGTATATGCCGACAAAATTGTAGTAAATGCAGATTTTGCCCATGCAATGACTACTCTAGTTCCAGATGAGAAAAGAAAGAAGTGGTCTAATAAGAAACTGGAAAAGAAAGGCTACTCTTGCTCTACTTACATGTTGTACTTGGGAATGGATAGAACCTATGATGACCTTCCACACCATCAGATATATGCTTCTAAGGAATATGAACAAAACCTCGAAGATATAACCAATCACAAGTTGTCTTGGACTGATCCTTCTCTATATGTCCAAAACGCATGCGTAACAGATCCTGACTTGGCTCCTAAAGGTTGTTCAACATTGTACGTACTAGTTCCTGTACCAAATCAACATGAATCTATTGTTTGGGATGATATCAAAGATAAGTATCGTGAAGTGATCATTGACCAAATGGAGAAGCTAGGATATGACGATGTCAGAGACCATATAGTCTCAGAAACTATTGTCACTCCTGATGATTGGGGCGCATCTGATATTTACCGTGGAGCGGTATTCAATCTTGCCCACAACCTTGGACAAATGCTATGGCGTAGACCACAAAATCGATTCGAAGAGGCCAAAAACATGTATCTCGTTGGTGGAGGAACACACCCTGGTAGTGGACTTCCAACTATCTTTGAGAGTGCCCGTATCAGTAGTAAATTAGTATTAGCCGATTTGGGATTAGATCCGGATTGGAATGGTGTCAGTAATTGGTTTGCAGACGTAAAGAAGCCTAAGGTTAAGAACACAAGCAAGGCCTCTATCAAAAAGAATGCAACCGGTGAAGGGCATGCTGCATAGAACATATGTCGTTTTCATAGCACTAATCATTCTAGTTCCTGGTTGCTTAGAAACTCAGTCGATGCTCGATGAGAAGCAAGATGAAGTACCCTTGAGGTTATCGTTCAAAGCCGATACGTTGGACCGACCTGAAGACCAAGGACCATCATTTGATTTGAAACAAGAGTTAGAGAATGGCCCAGTGTTAATGCTGTGGATAGGTTCAGGATGTTCGGGTTGTCATGACTGGACCGAATTAATCCGTCAAGGTCTCGATAATGGTTCTCTAAATGATTCCACCCTCAGTGTGGTTAGTGTTCACGGATGGTCGGAGATAGAAGGCTCAAAAGAAGTCATGAATGCCTTTGGAAACGATTCAAATGATTCTTATTATACACCTTGGAAGATTGTTATGGGTAAGAAGAACACGCCAGCATTAGAGTACTTTTCAGAGCAAGATACAGGTTATGGATTGTATGAAGCATATGGTAATCCATCAACGCCAACATTACAATTGATAGGCGATAATGGGATTAAGATGTGGCAATCAAAAAACTACTGGGCGAATTCAACAATTCTTGACGAAATCTGGGACACTGCGTCGAAGTTGTGATTAATGTTGTTTAGCCATTTGACAATCAACCTCAAAGACTGCGGCTGCTAGCATCATATTGTCCGCCCTATATGGGTGGGTGGTGAGAGCTTGGGTGAAGGCATAAAACTCCCAGTAATTAACGGACTGGGCCGTACAGATAGAATCGATAGATGGTGGACTCAACCACTTATTATGGGGATTGGTTTGAACTTAGCACTGGTATACACATTCTGGCGTTTGTTTATCTATACTACCGAAGGCACAATCTCCTATGAACTGGATGGCAGTACAGTAATGTCACCTATATTTTCTCCAAATATCCTAGAATGGGACTTATTTGGATTATCTTCTTGGGATCACCCTTCTTGGGTTAATGCAGCAATACTGATTCTTTGGATTCCTTTCGGATTTAGAGGTACTTGCTATTACATGAGAAGAGTCTACTATCGGACTTTTTTTGCAAGTCCTGTAGCATGTTGGGTAGATGAGCCTGATATCAGTAAGAAAATAGGATATAAGGGAGAAAAAAGGTTATTCATTTTCAATAATTTACACAGATATTTCCTCTATGCGGCTATGATTATTCTTTTAATCAAGTGGTGGGATGTCACACATACTATGACTTTTGATGATGGCTTTGGTGTGTCAATTGGTACATTTGTTATGGGAATAGAAGCATTCTTACTAACAATGTATGTGACTTCATGTCACGCTCTAAGACATCTTGCTGGCGGTGTTCTAGACCGTTGGACAACCGGTATCAGTAAAATTAGAGGTAAACTATTTGGTAAAATTTCTGTTATTAACAGATCCCATGGATTTTGGTTCTGGACTTCACTCACATTCGTTTTCCTAGGAGACCTATGGGTTTTGGCCGTTAGTGAAGGTATTTTTAGCGATGTGGCGCTGTTTGTGATTTGAGGTGAATATGATGGCTGAAGAATTCAAGAAATACGAATATGATGTAATTGTCATTGGAGCAGGTGGCGCTGGATTACGTGCTGCAATAGAGGCGGCACGAAGCGGTGCTAAAACTGCAATTATTACCAAATCCTTGCTTGGAAAGGCACACACGGTTATGGCAGAAGGTGGCTGTGCTGCAGCATTACAAAACGCCGATCCAAGAGATGGCTGGAAAGTTCACTTCCATGATACAATGAAAGGAAGTAAATGGCTTGCTAATTGGCAAATGGCAGAATATCACGCTAAAGAAGCTCCTGATAGAGTAAGAGAACTCGAACAATGGGGTGCTGTTTTTGATAGGACTCCAAACAATCTAATCAATCAAAGAAACTTCGGTGGTCACACTTTCCCTCGACTTGCTCACGTCGGTGACGCTACTGGTCTAGAATTAATCCGTACTTTACAAGAAAGAGGAATCCACGAAGGAATTGATATCTTCATGGAATACACAGTACGCCATCTACTCAAAGAAGGTGACAGAGTGACAGGTTGTGTTGCTTACACAAGGGTTGATGGAGATTTCCACGCCTTTTCAGCAAAGTCGGTTGTTTTAGCAACTGGTGGAATAACTAGAGTTTGGTCTGTATGCTCAGGCTCTTGGGAATATACAGGTGATGGTCATGCATTGGCACTTTGGGCTGGAGCAGAACTTCGAGATATGGAATTCGTTCAGTTCCATCCAACTGGAATGGTTTGGCCTCCTTCGGTTAGAGGTATCCTTGTTACAGAAGGTGTCAGAGGTGAGGGTGGTCGTTTGACGAACTCAGAGGGTGAGCGTTTCATGTTTGACTATGTTCCGGAAATGTTTGCTGGAGACCACGCGGTGACTATCGAAGAATCTGACCAATGGGTCGAAGAGGTTGTTTCAGGAAAACTTGCTACTGTAAGAAGGCCACCAGAACTTTTGACTAGAGATGTTGTTGCTAAAGCGATTAATTCGGAAGTTAAGGCTGGAAGAGGTTCTCCACACGGCGGCGCTTTCCTAGATATATCTCATAGAGGCGAAGAAGCAATTCTCAAGAAATTACCTTCGATGCATCATCAATTCAAGGAACTTGCAGGTGTCGATATTTCGAAGGAACCTATGGAAGTTGGTCCAACTGCTCACTACGTAATGGGTGGAGTTCTTGTCAATGCAGAATCTCAAGAAACTACTATTCCTGGACTATTTGCTTGTGGTGAAGTGGCTTCAGGATTACACGGAGCTAACAGGCTTGGGGGAAACTCGTTATCAGATTTGATCGTATTTGGCAAGAGGGCAGGAGAATTTGCTGCGAAAAGGTCAGAAGACCTAGCACAACCTTCAATCGATGATTCACAAGTTCAGGATGCAATTCAAGAAATGCTAGAACCATTCAACAATGAAGGTGGAGAAAATCCAGGTTTGATTTACGATGAACTTAGAGACATGATGCAGGCCAAGGTTGGCATCATCCGAACCAAAGAGGAATTGGATGAGGCTATTCTCGATTTGAAAAATTATGATAAGAGAAGAGTTTCCTGTTTCCCAGGTTCATCTCGTAAGTATAACTCGGGCTGGCATCAAGCACTTGACCTAAAGAATATGGTCGATGTCTCATATGCAGCAACACTTGCAGCCATTACTAGAGAAGAGAGCAGAGGTGGACATACAAGAGATGATTTCCCTGTTCCAGACGATGGATATTGGGGCAATACTCTAAACATCATATGGATGGAAGGTGGCGAGATTAAGATTCGTCAAGAGCCTATCGAAGAGATGAGAAAAGACCTCAAAGAAGCAATACAAGAAGTCAAAGATATGATTGCTGAGAGAGCAGAAGAAGCAGGAGGTGGCAATTGATGTCTCTTAAGGGTAAAAAGCAGAAGTTCCTAATTACACGTGGAGAGGGTGAGTCCTCTAAGATGGAAGGCTATGAAATCGAATTAGATGAAGGCATGGTAGTTCTTGACTGTGTCCACCGTGTTCAATATGAACAGGAGCCTGACCTAGCAGTAAGATGGAATTGTAAAGCAGGTAAATGTGGTTCATGCTCGGCTGAGATTAACGGTAAGCCACGCTTGATGTGTATGACCAGAATGAGTGATGTAGCTAATGAAGTTGAAGAAGGTCAACCGATTGAAATACGACCAATGAAGGCATTCCCGCATGTTAAAGACTTAGTTACTGACGTTTCATGGAACTATGAGATTGCTCAAAAAATCAAACCAATCAATGGTCCTGATGAGATGAACTGGGAGTTCAATCAAATGGAAGCCGATAGAGTTCAGCAGTTTAGAGAGTGTATCGAGTGTTTCCTTTGCGTCAACACATGTCACGTTCTAAGAGACCATGCTTTATTTGATGACTTTGCAGGGCCTAGAAACTTAGTAAGGCTAGCACAGTACGAAATGCACCCACTTGATACCGAGGATAGAGTTCCCGAAATTAAGAAGGAGTTTGGTGTCGAATATTGTAATATTACACGTTGCTGTACAGAAGTATGTCCTGCGGGTATCCAGATTACTGATGATGCTATAATACAATTGAAGGAAAGAGTAGTTGATAGATACTACGACCCATTGCAAAGGATTTGGCGTACTCTCACTAGGAAGAAAGTACGTTATTGAAAGGCGATGCCCGATGAGTAAGAAGGCTTGGATGCAACACGCCTCGTCATTTATTCTTGGAATATTTTTCATAAATGTCGGTATAGGTCATTTCCTAGATCCCGCATGGTTTGAACCGATTGTACCTACAATCCTTGGTGACCCAACATTTTGGGTTCTAATTACGGGTGCAATGGAAGTGGTACTCGGACTGGGGTTGATTATTCCTAGAACTCGTAAATATGCGGGCCTATTCATGGCTCTTTTCCTTGTGGCTGTTTACTGGGCTAATCTGAATATGTGGATTAACAATGTTCCCTTAGAAGGCAAGACCTTCGAAGGTAAGTGGCATGTTTTGCGATTAATAGCCCAATTCATGATGATCGGTGTTGCATTGTGGGTTGGAAACTGGTTAGAAAGAAAAAATAACATTTACTCAGAAAAGTGAAAGAAGAATAATTTTGAATTAAAAAAGCCCCTCTCCAGTCCGAAGACTCAAGAGGGGCAGTTGCATTCCTCAGAATACATTAATCAATAATTTAGCCTCGGTTGCTCACTTGTTAAGGTGTTCAATACCGGTCTTTTTGACATTGGCCTTCTTGATCTTATCAGGTAGCCAAGCAGGACCGTTCGCTGGCTTATCAACCATCGAAATGCTTCCAGTGAAGCAGTGGACTCTCTTTGTTCCACGCTCACGTAGGCGTATGTTCTCATGTCCGCGGGTTGCAGCTTTTAGGGCCGCTCCACGGGGTTGTTTGCTTGCAAAAACCTGGCTCGTATCTTTACCGCCCTCCATTAGGACGAAATATTTTTTATCAGACATTTTGGATAACCTCCGATATCTGTCCACACTGTACAGTATTTAGTACTTTCGCCAAAAAACACGCTCACTGCGCTACATATGAGGCGCAATGCCCCATTCGAATTACGCTTTTTCACTAAATGGAGTGCAGTGTGGCGTTTAATTTAGGTCTATTTCCAGTCACTAAATATCTGCTCCGGCCAGAGTCTTGGTATTGATGACTCCTTCGACTGGACGAATTGTTTCTACGACTGTTTTTGCAATGGATGCTAAGTCATCTGCTACTAATTTAATTATCAAGTCATAATCGCCAAATAATACAGTAATGTCTTGTACATGTTCAAAACCTTTCATAATTTCATACACTTCAAGTTCCAGTCCCGGTGCTACATTAACCAATACATATCCTACTGCCATAGTAATCATTCACCCCATAGATAGTCAGCACATGAAACCTTCCGATAGACGGGTGAAGCGAAAATATTGATTTTAGACGAAATTATATGCAATTTAGCGAACTTGATAAGTAAGGCGGCCCTCCATGGTTGTACGATGGCGGAACTTTATATGTCAAGGACTTGCAAATGGGGTATCCTCAGAGTCCTAGGTGGTGACTTGTGGGACCATGAGGGTGATGTGCTAGTTACTCCTGCTAATAATCGATTATCTGGCCGTGAGGGCTTGGATGCTATGGTTCATTCCAAAGCTGGAGAAGAGTTGACACAAGTAACTAGAAATATCTGCTTGGAAATGCGTAAAATAAATGCTCCACCATGTGCAGTCACCAATAATGTAGTGACAAAACCATATGCATTGGAAGGTAATTTCAAACATATTGTTCATGCCGTTGGACCTGATTGTCGTAGACCTAATCAGGACGAAGCAAGACGTGAATTACTTCCTCAAACATATCATAATCTATTTGATACAATCAAGGAGATTGGAGGCGTCAAAAAAATAGTCTCTCCTCCACTTTCCATGGGAATATTTGGTTATCCTCATAGAGAAGGTGCACGAATTACTCTAGAAGTATTACTTAGCCAACTGGATGGTGAAGAAGATCCAGGATTTAATGAATACATCATAGTTGTCAAAGAACGTAATTTCATTAGCAACATGCGTACTGTTTACCGTGAATCCGAAGATCAATTACCAGGTATAGATACTACTAACCAATAGGTGGTATAATGGTCGACCTAGTTTCAATGGTCGCCAGTAGTTTTCCTTCAGATAGGCGAGCCTACGATAGTGTATTGATGATTTCTAATAGTACTAGAAAAATCAGAACAGTTGCAGAAGTAATTCCCAAAGGAGTTGAGTTGTCTGTTTTGACTAGCCAATCTAGGGTGGTAGAGTCATTGAACGAGACCGAAATTGAAGCAACGATGATAGAAGAGAATCTAAGTTCTATGGGACTTTACATTCTTACTCAATTACATGATTTAATTCTACAAGCGATTGGAGAAGGACGTATCTCTAGAGGTGAGCGGATATTAGTAGTGCTTGCTGAACCGGTTGACGGAGTATTTTCGATCGATACTACTATGCTCAATGCCAATAGATTTGCTAATTTGGCTCAAGAAGTTGGTATCGAACTAGAAGTTCTTACCAAATCTATGGAGTTAGCAAGACATATTGCCAGTAGAGGTAGAGAAGGTCATTCCGTCGGGGCTATTTTTGCAATAGGTCCTTTACCAATACTTAGAAAGCATTCTACAGCACTAGTTCTAAATCCTTTCAAAGGACATAATTCTGACAAGCGAAGTATACTTCTCAAGGATAACCATGAAACATTTGCCGAATTTGCTTGGCTTGATGGAGCAGTTTTCTTCAACAAAGAAGGTATAGCAAGTGATGCAGGTAGATATATTCAGGTTCCAGCAGGAATTACAACTAAATCTGGTGAAGGTGGTAGGCACTTAGCATCAAGAGCGATTTCACAATTGGCTGAATGCCTTGCGATATGTGTTTCTTCGTCAGGAACAATTACCTTGTACGTTAATGGTAGGGATCGCTACAAAGTAAAGATGATTTGATCATTCAGATTCATCAGCAATTATCTTATGGGGATTTAATCCTGTTTCTGCAGATTCTAGCCTGTGAGATACTATCTGTACTTCAATAATGGCAGAATCAAGAGATGCAGAATTCAAGTTTCTCTTAATACTCTCTTTGTTGCGTCTTATCGCAGCAATTCTTTGATTCTTATCTCTAGGTCTCAAAAGTTCTCCTCGTTGAGACATCAGCCATTCTTCTAACAGTGACTGACCCCATTCAGGTGCCCTAAAATGTGCAGCCAAAATGATTTCAGAGTTTCTATGGCGAAATCGAACCTTTCCTTCATTTGTACGGAATACTTGAATCGAGCCAGGGTTCCAACGTTCTTGAGGGATATGTAAATGATTTTGACAGACTAAGTCACCATTGGTATCCAGGACGAAATCAACTATTAATACACTATTTTTGAGCCGAATAAACACTTGAGCAAACCCTTCATCGACTACCCATTCTTCAATGGACACAGGATTCTGTCTCCAAGTATCACTACACCATGAAAGAATGGCTGCTTCGTATGAGACCATGATTTACCCTCAAGCCCGCCCCCTTTGAAGTTTGTTCAATATTTGTTAAGGTTGAAAGTAAAGAACCGTTTGGACTAATCATGGCAGCAAGTTGGGGGGCGATCCAAATGGATTGGACCTTGGTTTTCGTTTTAATCTTAGTTTGGTATATTTTATTGCGTAATTGGGAGAGAAACGGCGTTCTGGATAAATGGAATGCCACTAGAGTGTTTGGTGTCATTCTAATGGTTAGAAGCAATAAAGGCCTGAAACTCTTGGATAAAACCGCTAAACCACGCAAATTTTGGCGCTTATACGGGGAAGTTTCACTTTGGGTTTGCGTAATTTCTATGCTAGTAGTTGCTTTAGTTATGATTCTCGCGTTTATCACAGCAATAATTTCCCCTCCAGACACAGATCCACCTTCAGCCAGTGAATTAGTTGCTATTCCCGGAATCAATCCAGTAATTCCGCTTGGTTGGGGAGTGCTCTCATTTGTAATTGCTTTAGTGATACATGAATTTGGACATGGTTTACTAGCCAGAGCACATGGTATGAGAGTACGTTCCTTTGGATTATTGCAATTAGGTCCGTTACCACTGGGGGCTTTTGCAGAACCTCAGTATGAAGAATTGATGAATGCCCCTCCAAAAGAGAGGATGCGTATGTTTGCTGCAGGCCCAGCAACCAATCTTTTTGCCGCTTTTATTTGCTTGCTGATTATTGGTGGATTAGCTGGGCAATTTGTGGCTTCCAATCAAAATATCCACGTCAGAGGTATAATCCAAGGTCAAGGAGCAGATGAAGCAGGAATGCAACCTTGGGATACACTACAATCTATTGATGGTACAGAAATAGACGGTTTAGATGGATTTTATTCTATAATGGAAGATTATTCTGCTAATGATACTGTTGTCTTATCAGTATTACATCAAGACGGAACTATCGAAAACCTCAATGCCACCTTCTCTGATAAATATGATTACTACATCGATTTAGGATGGAGTGAATCTGACCTTGAGAGTATTGAAATTTCCAAAGGGGACCCATTCCTCGGAATAGAAGGTATCAATGATGGTACAGCAGGAATCGATAGAATCGCTGGACCATTGTCTCCAAGATGGGATGGTAATTTAGCTCAGAAAGCGTTAGTACTACCGTTTCATACACTAGGCATTATGATTATTCCTTTTGAACTTCAAGGTGTTTCAATGCATCCATTTGAGGAGTCTTTACTGGAAGCAGATGATGATGGTTTGGCCTCTGTACTTGGTAAATCCGGATTATTATTTTTGACAAATCTATTCTTTTGGTTGATGTGGGTCAATATTCTACTCGGTTTTACTAACCTTATACCAATGGTTCCTTTTGATGGTGGTCATCTGTTTAGAGACTTACTTAGAGGTATTTTGAAAGTGTTTAGAAGAGTTGGTAAGAAGTTGAGACTCGGAGACATGAATCCTATGTGGATAGAACATATGTCCAGTAAAGCATCTAGCATATCTTCATTGGTTCTTTTGGGGATGCTTCTTTTCATCCTGATGATTCCTTATTTCTAATTAAGAACTTTTTCTTCTCGCTAATTCAGCGAATACATCTACTTGCTTTGGTGGATTTGAGGCTTCCTTAAATTTCAGTTTTTCTTCTGACTTGCTCGGAAAATTAGTTTTATTCGCAGAACTTCTAATCTGTAATTGATTCAAATTAAACTTTTCAATTCCGGCTTGGGAACTGACTAGTGCGATAAAATCATTCAACTTCATACCTTGTTCCCAGTCCATGAAAGGCTTGCCACCTCTAGTTTTAGGAAACGGTGGAATCAGTGGCGCCAGTTTTCTCAATTTCCCAGAAAGAGATTCTGTTTCAACTCTAAAAATTCTCCAAGAATCTCCGCGAATACCTTTCAATCGATATGCGTAAAGCGGCATTAAATTACATCTTTCTCCTTCATAGATCATTGATTCGTATTGATCTTTGGTCCGTCCTGAAAGATAGAACTTGGGTTTTTTAGAGGACTTCACCTCAATAGGGAAGCAAATATCGCCTCTTAGAGCGAGTAAATCTCCAGAACCCTCCATTCCTGAACCAGCAGCCCTAACCACTAAGAATGGACGCTTTTGGATTAGACGCATCTTCATTTTCTCTTGTTCACTACACGAACGTATTACAGATTCTACGCCCTTTGGTATTCCGGCAAGGACTTGCCGAAGTTCTCGCTCGTATTGGCTACCCACGCAGAGACATCAATGTCAAGCGCTTTTGATTACTTCGGTTCAAAGATTGTACAGATTATTCTTTGTTAACCACTTGATTCAAGCGGCGATAGGTTTGTTGAACATGAACTTCTGCAATGTTCATGGCAAGGTTGGCTATTCGCACTGCTAACTTCCAACTTTCTTACAAGTTAATACAATCTTTGAGGTCTAGAAAAATTGGTTTCGACGTCATGGATATTTCTGAAAGATTCACTTCAAATGATATTATCTGGTTTGCCGAAGGTAGCGAGATTATTGGTAGAGAATCGGTTGGTAAAGCGATTCCAACATCTGTCGATACAATAGATAGCAGTATTGAGTTTGCCTTACTAATTTTGAAAGGCTTAGATGAACCAAATCAACTTGTTTTTGGAATCGACCCGGGGCCATATCCTGGTTTAGCATGGCTTGTCGACGGAGTATTTATCGGAGTTTCTCAGTTACAATCCCTTGAAGAGATTTCAAAAAAAGTCAAATCTATTTCCAATTCCATTCCAGCCCATTCAGTCTTGATAAGAATCGGCAATGGTGACCCATTAATAAGAGATAGAATCATCAACTTATGTATTGAACACAATTGGAATATTGAAGTGGTTGACGAATCTAAAACTTCTCGGGGATTACTCAGGCATAATCATTCAATTTCTGCTCTTAGAATCGCATCGATTACAGGTATTAGAGTCTGGGAATTACGTGACATAAACCCTCTACCAGGGCAAGTAAAAGAAATTCAGCGTCAAAGCCGTAAGTTCAGTAAGGGTAAATTGACAATCCCATATGAGCAAGCACAGTTAGTGGCTAAAGGCGAACTATCTTTGAGTGAAGCTGTAGGCAAGAATTCTCACTCTTCAGAAGAGTGATCGAATAATTCCTGTTCGAGTTTAATTTGATAAGCTTCGGGCGAACTTTCCATAACTTTCTTCAGTACTCTTTCTAAGACAAGTGGAATCAAGAGAATACCTCCAATAATTGTCACTAAGTAATAAAAAGAGGATTCTGGAACAAATTTAGTACCCGGGGAAATATCACCGTTTGCAGTAGGTTCAGTCCCACTAACCATTAATTTCACGGAACCTAGCCATGGAATCTCTCCACCTGCTACTCCGATAAGCCATTCTGAGCGTACTGGTCCAGCCACGCCCGATTCACTGTGAACTCCTGACGAGCCGTTAACCACTAATCCTCCTTGGTCCACTGAGCATTGATTATTATCTCCAAGGGTCATAATTCCTGCATGTTTAGGTTGCCAGTCCCACACGACCAAAAAAGGCTCGACATTAGCGTGAGCCATTCTCTTACAATCATAATAACCAGCGTTGATTCCATCAAAATGGATAGTAATTTTTTCTTGGTCACTAACATTTGTTCCCGGTACATTCCAAGTCAAAACACATGTTCCTAAATCTCCATCTTGGTCCATCGAGTTAGAATCCCAAGTTCCTCCGTTAGGACAATGCATCGTATTATTATCTTCTTCTGTTACAGTACGGTCCGGAGTTAAGGTTTGACTTGGTTCTACCCTGAGTATGGCACGATGTATAATTGGGGTTCCAGCATCACCATTTTTCTGATAGATTATCACATCTCCTGCCATTCCATGCATGTCGTAGCCATATGAAGTATCAGTTGAATCAGATGCTTCAGCAAATGTTACAATACTTTCAAAAGAACTATCTTTAACTAAAATTAAATCTCCAGCATCGATACTTCCAACCTCGCCGTCTATATCGTGTATCATCGAAGATGATTCAACAACCACAAGAGGTGGCATTGAGCCTGTATGGGCCCATAAACCAAGTACCAAAATTCCAATCATTGCTCCCGCTAAGAGAATTTCTCTTAGCAGATTGCCGGCAGGGCTTGATTGAGTCAATTAATCGCCTCATTTCATTTTCTTGAGGCCTTTTTCTTGGAGAAACTTACTCCATGATTCTTCATGCCCTGCGCCTAGAACCTTAGCTGCTTCATCACCTTCAGAACGTCTCCTTTTGAGTTCTGAAAGAGAATCGATCTCTTTTAATTCATCTAAGGTCGAAACATAGCCCTTCAGAGTTAAGAATTCTGGAGCTATAATGAGTAATAGGATTGAGGAGACAACAGCCATTCCTATGGCAGCACCGGTGAAGTCTTGCCAATCAGTATTTTCTTGTAAGAATAATAATTGATACGCGCTCACTAAAAGAAGTATCAAAGAAGCTCCAAAAGCAGTAGCGCTAAGCATCAGTTGTCTACCATGTTGTCTTTCCCAAATGTTCGAAATGAAACCCATATCGTTCTCCGCCTGTATTACCCACATGCGTTTTTATCTTTGACTTCTTTGTTCAAATGCTCTAACACTAAGGGGTAGATTTGAAATGCATTGTCCCTATCGCATAATATCTACAGTCAAGGGATGTGAAATTTTGAGGCGTGCGCTATTTTTGATAAGTTTGTTTTTGGTGTCAATTTATGCACCTTTGGCATCGAGTTCAATGACAGCGACTCAATTTGATGATGGAACTTCATCATTCCAACACAAATTCACTGCATCAGGTGATGTGAATGCGGGTGAAATCACTATGCCTTATGGTGCAGAAGTTACCGAGGCAACATTCAAATTTAGAGGTGAAGCAAGTCAAACTTCTTGGACAAACTTCACTTCAAATTCTGATTATGGGGGCCAGGGGGACACTAATGGGTACATTTCCAGTAATGTTCCAAGACCATTTTCTAGCGGATATAGGTATTATTTGAATACGCAAAATCAAGGATTAGAACTGCAGGGAAATCCTACCAATACTCTCAATTCCCTTAGCAGGTCTTCTGACCTTACTTCAGTGGGTTCTGCAGACCATAATTTAACAGGGCAGTTTGCTGCATTAAGTGATCAAGGATACAGTTCATTAAACAAGAAATATTCAGATTTCTCAGTATCTAGTAGCGCATCTTGGGGATACGTCGGAGTGGCGGTGCTCTACGGCGATGAATATATGATCATGAAGTACACTTCTAGTTACCCAAGTCAACAACCAACAATTCTCAGAATTAATGCTACAACAGGAGCATACATTGGAACAGCCGGTTTTAATGCAGGTTCTTGCTCATCAACCTCGACTAGTTCTCTATACTACAATATGTATGACGCTACCGTTCACAATGGCTACATATGGACGGTTCATTATTCATATTATACAGTGAATAAATGGTCTATCACTGAAACCCCTACTTCTCTAACTTGGAATTGTCAAGAGTCTTGGTACTCTAGCTCTCAAGGATATATCAACGGGATTGATTTTGATGATGAAACTGGTAAGATGTACCTTTCAACATACAATTACCAAGCATCGGACCATTATTTGCATGAAGTAAATCCATCTAATCCAACGATGGTTAACGGCACATGGTCAATAGGTTCTTCAGCGTCAATAAAGAGTAGTTATGGTTCTGGATTGATCGTCAATCTTCCTACTATCATCTATAATGAATATGATAGGTCCACAACCGGTTATCCAAGTACTCACTATTTTTTCAATTTCAATGGTGTATCCCCTACTCTGATGGGTTCTGAAGTTTTGAATAACAGAGGCCATTATGGTCTCACAGAATCTGGTGATGGGGAAATTCTATTTGTTTGCCATTACACAAGTTATTGCAGTAGTTCATCAAGAAAAATCCACAGACATGGCGATGGTTCGCTAGAATTTTCCGAACCAACATCGATTTCTTCGGAAACAGTCGTAGGTAGAACACATACTCTTTCAGCAGCGATTGATACTATTACTGTAAAGAGTCTAATTGGATTAATTCCAAGCGGTACCGATTTAAAATTAGAGATATCTAATGATGGTGGCGCTTCCTGGGTAAACGCTTATCCAGGTCAACAAATTGTATTCCCGCAAGTTGGCAATACCTTAGACTGGAGGGTTGAAATGATATCCTCTTCGAGTGGTGTATCACCGATTTTAGACTCGGTGGGTTTCGAATATTTTGCAACTTATCGTTCAAGTGGATATTTTTACGCCTATCAATACATAGGTAGCGGTTCTTCTTCAGTAGTTGCCGCAACAGTGGATTGGACAGGAACTACTCCTTCAGGAACGAACATCCAAGTTCATTTTGGCGCTGCAGCCTCATCTTCTTCATGTACTTCTAGTTCGGCAGGAGTCACAACATGGTCAAAAACGGAAGCAGGTGTAACCAAGCCAATCTCAGGTTCGAGTTATTACCTGTGTGTTAGAGTTCAATTAACAACTTCAAGTTCTGCAGTAACTCCATTCATAACAGATCTTTCTATTGCTCAGCATTCTAATGCCCCTTCTGAGCCAGCATTGATAATAGATGGTGTTAAAGTTTGGAGTCGTTCTGCTGCAGAAGGAGCATTAGTTGGTACTCAAACTATTACAGTTGAGGATCCTGACAGTATAATTACTACTTTGAACAATGCAATCCCAGATACTGGTTCTGGGTTAGTTGTAATTCCAGTTAATATTTCATCTGAAAGTCCAGGTTTCCTATCCTTGGATCAATTCTCTATCACTTACATCATGAGAACTGTCAATTTAGACATGGAAGTCAATGATGAAGAAATTCTTCATCAAAGATTGGAACCATATGAAGTTGTTACAAGGCACGTCATTGGTGATGATGCTACAAGTATGCTTCGAGCAAGTTTGACTTTCATGACAAAGATAGGTTCGAATCCAGTTCTCGAATGGGAAACCGGAGATGTCTTCCCATTACCAAATGATCCGGATAATTATATTGAACTAGATTCCAGTTCTTGGTCTTCAGAAGTCAATGGCATTCTAGAAATACATTGGAGGTTCACTGTAAATATTGATTTCCCTGAACAAGATGAAGTTCGTTTCAAATCAGATTGTACAGATAACAGTGGAGTAAACGGCTTCTCACCAGTTGATTTAATCTCTAATGAAATGCTTTCAGTTAATCATACATACGGATTGGGATGGTTCAAGGTTATGGATAATTCCGGCTTGGTCACAAGTGGCGATGTACCAGATAATTCATGGCTAGCAGGTGGAGAGACTGTATACTTCCAAGGTGCAATGTGGTACGCCGACTCCCAAGATGCACCCTTAGACAATATGTTTGATGTGAGAATTTCCCGTGAAGGGTGGGTGGAGAGCAGTGCTAGGGATACAGCCAATAATAACGGTTCATTTTTCATCCCAATAACCATGCCAAATTCAAATCATCCAGATGGATATACATATGAAATTCAAACCTACAACGAATTTAACCCTTCTCTTTCAATGAACCCTGACGACTCTTGGAGAAGAACATTCAAAGTTGATGCTACAGCACCTTTGAAGTTAGAAACTATGCCATTTGACGATAGTTATGAAGCTGCAAGTTTCGACCAAGAGGTTAGAGTTTTAGTCAATGATGAAGTTGGAAGTCCAATGACATTGAATCTAAACTACTGGGTTGAAGCAGACCATGACTTGAATCGAAATGGTTTAGCAGATAGCGATGAATACATAATTACTCAAGTAGAAAACCTTTCAGACGAACCAAATAAGTGGTTCACTTCTAGCATTGACCATTCGAGAAATCCGAACATGGGTAGAGTATCATACTTCTGGGATGGTTTTGATTTGGCAGGGAATAGTATGTTTAGTGAATACATGGATTCTGATGGAGAGATTCAAACATATCAAACTACACATGGATTTGATTATGATGATGCGACATTTGTCACTCGTAAAGATTCAGTGGCGGTATTTACTGGCCTTGAATGGGTTGATCATTTAGACGACCAACCTGTTTATTCAGGTAAGACTCAAATAATTACATTTGGGTTTGTTGATGAAAATACAGTAATTGACTTCGAACATATATCTCTTGTTTTCGACTTCGAAGGGCCTAACCCTATGAACGATGCTCAAAGGATATCTTACTCCGGATTGAATGATACGTTTTGGTCTGAAAGTGACTATATCACACTTCTACCCACCAGTAAAATGACTCAAACAATTAATTCTTCAGGATTACCTCTCATTATGCTTGACTTTGTATTCAAGTTTGGATGGGATTGGCCAGATGAAGAGATGAGTGACGTCATATTATTATTCAAGGAAAGAGGCTCTTTGATGGATACTCAGATTTTATTGATTGAACATACTTTCAAAGTCGAAAATGATTTGATAATTGCTCCGGATAACTACTCCATATTAGACATAAGCGAACCAAGAGTTGGTGAGGTTGCCGATGGAAGTCGAGTTCGTAAAGATGACCGTTTGTCCTTCAGTGGCAAGGTAGTTTACGAAGGCAGTAACATTCCGGTTCCTAGAGATATTGGAATCCTTGTCGAAGTATTTGATGGAGAGATGATTTGGAGCGATGGTTCGCTTGGAGAAAATGGAGAGTTCTTGATTGAAGTACCTTTATCTTCGGCCCAGTCCTTGCAATCATCTCCTTCTAGGACGTGTTTGATTTCTGTTACTAGTATTCCAGGCAGAGGCGAAGATATGTCAAATCAATTAGTTTCAACTACGCTGCAATTAGTAGTTGATGATTCAGCACCTAGAGTTGTTCGCCGTATCTCACCTCTGAATGTTGTCGATATATCTTCTAATACAGATTTGACTAACATACCAGTGGAGTTTTCCGGAATGGAAGATGCCGATTTAACAGGTTCCATTCAAATGGTCCACTGGGTAATGAAAGATTCAACAAAGACCATTACAATCGGTTCGGGCTCTTCAAAACTTGGTATGCAACAGGAAGGAGATAATGTCATTTGGACTGGAGCGGTTGATTTGACAGGTGGTGAACGTATTTCTCCTCGTTCTGGAGACTTTGTCGGTTTCTATTTGACTGGCTGGGATACAGCAGGAAATCAGTTCCCTGAAATTTCCAATTCTGAAGCAAGTCCTATTCCGGAATTAGCTTCTGATGATGATGACTTTGAGCGGCAATGGGTAAGGCTTGGTAGTAGTGGTCCAGAGCTTAGCATTATCAGTATTACACTTTCTGATGACCATATTGCTCCAAGTACTGAAATTGATATTGATGCAGTAATAAAAAATGATGGGGGGGCAACTCTATCTCCATTCAAGGTTGCTTTCTTCGCTGGAGATGATGACGAGCCTTTTGCTTCAATTACAATTGCAGGTATAGAACAAGGTGAGGAAATAACAGTTTCAACGACTTGGAAGGCAGAAGAAGTTGGCAGAATAAGAGTTGAAGCAGACTATGGAAATTATATCGTTGAGGTAAATGATAACGATAATAGCGCTGAGCACTCAGTAGATGTGGCCTATGGTAAATACCTCGGTTGGATAGATTCTCCAAGAGAAAACCCACTAACATGGATCTTCATTATCATTACTTTGATTACATTGGTCGTAGTTGTTTCTGTTGCTTCCAAGACCTCTCTAGACTTTTCTGACGGTGCTTTACAGGAAGATTTCGGTTGGGAAGACGAAGAAGAAGATTACGAAGAGTATGAAGATGAAGATGACGAAGATGATGACTATTAGTCATCTTTCAAATTACTGAAATCATCTACAAATCCTCAAAAGTAGTGGGCATAAGGATACCCTGCGGGGGTGGGGAGAGTATGTCAAATGTATTTTCTCAACTTCACCCAAGTCTCCAAGATTCATTGAGCGATAAAGGATGGGCTGCGACTCCTATACAGGAAATGTCTATACCCGAAATCATCGAAGGTAAAGACCGAATTTTAATCGCTCCAACAGGTTCAGGAAAGACTCTGTCTGCAGTTCTTCCAATAATTCATAGATGTTTAGATGAAAATTGGGAACCACTAGCAATACTGTACATTACCCCTCTAAGAGCTTTGAATCGAGATATTGATAGAAGGCTTCACGATATTGCCGAATCTGTCGGCCTAAAGGTTGGTATTAGGCATGGTGATACAACTCAAAGTGAGCGAACAAGACAGACTCGAAAACCTCCTCACATTCTAGTGACAACTCCAGAAACATTCCAACTGATGTTTACCGGTAAAAATTTAAGAAAACTACTGAAATCTGTAAGGGCTGTAATTATTGATGAAGTTCATGACTTAGCGGCTAGCGAAAGAGGTTGGCAATTATCTATCGGACTTTCAAGGCTTGAAGCACTTTCTGGTAAGAAAGTACAAAGAATAGGTCTTTCTGCTACAGTAGGTAACCCTTCTGAAGTATCTAGATGGTTGTCTAAAGATGATGGTGAACCAATAATCGCCACAGGACAAAGAACAACACAACTTGTTGTTGATACCTCGTTACCACTGCACGAAGATGAGGTTGGTGGAATAGAGTTAGCATTACCACCCAGGGCACATGCGACATTTAGAGAAATGATCGAAATAATCAGAGAAAGTCCTCCTTGTCTAATATTTGTAAATAGCAGAAATGATGCTGAAACCATTGCTAATAGATTACAAAAGATGGCCCCAGATATCAATATAGGAGTTCATCATGGTTCTTTAGCAACTCAAACCAGAGTCGAGATGGAAGACCAATTACGTAAGGGAGAATTATCCGGTTTAGTTTGTACTTCTAGTTTAGAACTAGGAATTGATGTAGGTAAAATTAGTCGAATCATTCAGATAAAAAGCCCTCGTTCTGTTGACCGTATGTTACAGAGAGTTGGTCGCGCAGACCACCGTTTAGGTGGAATTGGTATAGGTAATTTACTGGCATGGGATTGTGATGAAATTTCCGAATCAGCAGTAATTGCTGAAAAAGCGATGATGCACGAACTAGAGCCAGTTGAATGGCGTAAATCGCCAAAGTCTGTAGTCGCCAATCAACTGGTATTGATGGCACATTCTTTTGGTGCCTTTCCAATTGACGAAGCAACAGAGATTTTGACTAATACTTCCCAGTTTGAAGATTGGACAAGGGAGAAAACAGAAGCATTATTGGCAGTTTTAGCTGATGGATGGATTCTTAGAACTACCTCAAAACCAGAAGATTTACCTTGGTATAGGTGGCCTAAAGTGATTTATGAGTTGGCTCGTGAACAAACTACAGACATCGAATTACCAGAGGATAGACCATTATTTTCAGTACCTGAAGAAGAGATTGACCATCGACTAAAACAAATCAAGGTCAAGGTTCCTAAGAGGTTTCAAAACGGCTGGTTTTCAACTGCGGGTAGAACAAGACAATGGGTTACAAATCATCTTTCTATGATACCAGATAAACAATCATACAGAGTAAGAGATAGCGTTACAAGGAAGACCATAGGTTCAGTAGATGAAGCCTTTGTTTTATCTCTTAATGACTCAGGAGAGGATGAAGACGGAACAACAAGAAGATTTGTCATCGCAGGTCGAACTTGGATGATAATTGACGCTGATCCAGAAAAATCAGAGTTACTCGTGGTTCCAGTTTCAGACCAGGCCAAAGCCCCTCAGTGGGTTGGGGAATTACCTCCAGTGCCTCCAGATATTGCTAGAGACATAGGTAGACTTAGAGGATTGATTGCAAAAGAGTTTGAAATATACACTCCTGAAAATGATATTCCAAATCAAGTAATTGACACTACTCAGATATTCAATCGAAGAGGTACTAGTGTGGCAGACTATCCGTTGAATGATTATGCATTAGGTATGCTTTGTGAAGAAATTGGAAACCACGTTGAAAAAACTGGTAGTCTTCCAACCGATAGGAGAATAACCATCGAGGAGAGAAATGATGCTTTGATGGTCAATTCATGCCATGGCTCCAAAATCAATGAAACATTAGGCCATCTTATCCTAGCCATGGCTTCTACTAAATCGGGGTACTGGGGGAGATTAATTGTCGAACCCACTAGAATTGGGCTTCAAGCAAGTCAGGTTAAGGCAGAAGATATTGTTGGCTGGCTAAAGAACACTCCACCAGAGGCATTGGAGGGGATTTTGAGTGTGACCTTGCCTAACTCAAGGCAAGTCAGATGGAGATTTGCTCAAGTTGCCAAAACCTTTGGAATTCTTAGACATGGTATTGACCCAAGGAAAATAAATCTTCAAGGTCTATTGAAGAAATACCGTGGAACAATAGTTATGGAAGAAGTTCTAGAGAAATTATTCTTCGAGCGAATGGACTTAGAAGGAGCCAAAGATGTACTTAGAGCTATACAATCTGACTTGATTGAGATTGAATTGACTCCGTCAGGTCCCTTAGGAATTTCTAGACGTTCGAGTAGAGATTTACTTTTACCAAATTGGGATAATGCAGCAGTACGTGAAAAATTGAAACTTAGATTAACCAATGAAAGGGCGGTACTATGTTGTCTTAAATGTAAATCAAAAAGGCGTTTTAGAGTTGCTAAATATCCGGAATTAAAGGATGCTAAAATTTGTCTTAGATGTAAAGGTAGAATGCTAGCCTGTTCTAGAGAGGGAATGGAAAAGATGCTTCAATCATGGGTCGAATCTGATGATGAAGGAGACCAAGGTAGAATGATGAAAAATGCTGAATTAGTTCAAAATAGGGGCTATGAAGGAATATTATGCCTTATGGCTCGAGGGATCGGAGAAGCCACAGCACAAAGAATATTGAAGAAAATTCCCCGTAATAACATTGACAATTTACTCAAAGCAATTCATAATGCCGAAATTGAATATGCTAGAACAAGAAGATTCTGGGGTTAGATTGCTTCGTCTTGTAAATTGATTCTTTCAGCAGCCTCTACAACATCTCCTTCATGCCACCAGTCCACAGCGATAAAGGTCGGCCTCTTACCATGTTGAAGCCAACACTCATTCGCTCTTTCCACCAAAAAATCAACATCATTTGCATCACCAGCTTGTGTTGGGTCGGCTAATCCAACTGCATTACTAAGCCAATTATTCATATGGTAAGCCACTTGATTTCCATCTCCTCGCAAAACATCACAATCCATTTCTGATGTACTTCTTTCTCCATAATTAGTAGTCCAACTATGGGTTAAGAAGTCATGAATCCATGGATGGCTAGAATCAGAACCTTGTTCCCAAAATACTACCAGATTTGTTCCCTCAGCTATCATGCTTTGAAGTGTTGGCCAAGGTTCATTCATTTCATGATAAAATACTCTATCCATAAGACCAGCATCCATGAATACCTGCTCCAAGTGGTCGGGCTGAACATAGTTTTCAACTAGAAGAGTAACAACATCTTGTGGTTCATCATCCATTTTATCTCTCAAATTAGAAAGCCAATCTACGGCACTAACATTTCCATACCTGCATGGACTTGCTCCTCGAGAATCATCTCCATGGCATAGTTTGACATTTCCTTCACTCTCATCATTTAATGTTTCATAATGAGTATCGATCATGAAAGCCCTCATTCCCGCTTGCCATTGCGGGTTAAATCCAGTTCTATGATTGCTAGCAGGGTAGAAAATACCATCATCTTCAGTAGCAAAGGCATTGTGAGTTTCCGGGAATGTTACATTGTCATATGTCCTTAAGCATAGAATTATCATTCCATTACATGGTTCAGTAGGTTCAGGTTCAGGCTCTGGTTCAGGTTCAGGCTCTGGTTCAGGCTCTGGTTCAGGTTCAGGCTCAGGTTCAGGCTCAGGTTCAGAGATGTCTTCTGAGGAATTTTCATCATCAGATTCGTTTGTTCCCAGCGGGTCGGTAGGGTCTATACATCCAGATAGAAGCATCAAAATGATGACAAACAATACAGATATTGTCCGGCCCATGATTCTCCGAGAGCGGTTAAACCCATGAATTCAGCGGTCAAAGGTCAATTGTCCTAACAATTACGCCAGCTTCTTTTATCATACCATTTGAGATGTTAAAATCCTCAATCCATCTTTCAGGTATTTCTCCAGGAGTTGGGTAAATTATTTCTTTTATTCCTGATTGAATTAATGAGCGTGCACAACGAGAACATGGAGGCCAAGTGACATAAGCAGTACTTCCCTTGAGTGAGACGCCAATTCTAGCAGCATGCATTATTGCATTTTCTTCTGCATGACATATCAATGGATATTTTTGTTCTCGGTCAAGTAACCTTTCCTCATCATCTTTAATTCCACGAGGGAATCCATTGAAACCAGTTGAACGAATTTCTCTGTCTTCACCAACAACAACACATCCAACTTTTGTAGATGGGTCTTTACTCCAGTTAGCAATATGCATTGCAAGTTCAACAAATCTAGTATCCCATTTTTCACTCATGTGCAACCAATCCTCTCACATACATCTTGTCTATCATTGCTTCGGCAGTATAGAAAGTTCTTCATCACTGTCTAAGCCTAAGTGTTTGAGAAAATTACCTTGAAGATATAATGATCCTAAACTAACAATAAGTCCATTTGATGAAAAGCTATTTTGGTATAGAGATTGTAACACTTTCTCAGCGTTTTCGAACTGAAGAATATTTTCTATTGGCCACTCATATTGCGCTAATAATTGGGTTTCTATCCCTGGATATCTACCACCTAAAGGCTTAGTTAAGTAAATTTTAGTTGGTGGTATTTTATCGCATAATTGTGAGACATAGCTTAACATCTCATCCAACTCTTTTTGGGGTGAAGTCCCAAAAATCAGCGTCCAGATTTGTTTACCATCAACAACTGGAGATAATGTTTTTATTTTTTCAATCAGTTCAGGAAGCACTCTTAGCAAACCGGAAGGATTGTGCGCAGCATCCAGTAAAAATAAATTTGATTCCTTCTCAATTAATTGCATCCTCGCAGGCCATCGAACCTCGTCTTTCGCCTGTTCAAGATATTGTACCGATAAACCCATAATTTGGAATAATTTTTTAACAAGAATTTCCGCTTCATCTTTGATGTTTTTATCTCCTGGTATTGATACAAAATAGGGTATTGCAGGCGATTTTTCCTCTCCTATACTTTCATCTCCTGCATTTTCACATTCAAATAGAACAGATTTTGTAAAACCTTCATCAGCCATATCCCGTACTACTATTGGTTTATTTGGTCTTGCTATCGCTGCTTTCTCAGCTGTTATTTGCTCTAATGTATCCCCTAAAATATCTGTATGTTCACAAGATATCGAAGTAAGAAGGCAGATATCTGCAGGTATACATCGAGTTGCATCTAGTCTTCCTCCAAGGCCTGTTTCCACAATCATAACTTCGACATTGGTTCTGTTCGCGCAAAGGGCGGCTATTAGGAAAGTAGTTTCAAAAAAAGTCAATACAATACTTCTCAGTCCATCTTTACCCTGTGCAGTCTCATGTATTTCCTCTAATATAGAATCAAATAATTGTCGTGAAATTGGAACGCTATTGACTCTAAATCTTTCTTCAATTCTAGAGACATGTGGTGATGTATACATTAGATTTGAAACGCCTGAAAGAGTTAAGGAAGCAGCCATTAATGAGCATGCAGTACCTTTTCCGTTACTTCCGGCTACGTGTATGACTTTCATATTACTGAAATCCAAATTCAATCTTTCAATCATTGCGTGAGTATTTGTCAATCCAAGCGACATACCATTGTCGCGTGTCAAGTCCAGCCACTGCTTCGCATTAGGCATAGTCGGTCAGTACATTCCATCAGGTTTTATGGCATAGCATCTCCTATTGATTTCTTACTGTATTTATCGCCCCCTTAGGGGGCGAATATCCGAGACACTCAAATGTAATATTAACTACGCCACACTATGAGCGAGCAATCGACTGGCGAGTCTAGTGGGAAGGAAGTTTCACAAGAGTTTGCTCAAATGGAAAAAGAGTTAAACAAGGAAACTTCGGTTTTCTCGCTCATGAGAGAACAAATGAAATCGATGGTCGGCATGGTTTCAATGTTCGTCATAACGATAGTAATTTCTCTGTTCATTAGACCTTGGTATGATGTAGCAGAATTACATGCTTTTGGTGAGGCAGGCTCAACTCAAGTAAGGTATATTGCTCTTGAATTAGTCATGATTTTCATATTCACCGCATTCGTAATAATGCTTGCAAGATATAAGAAAGAGTGGTTGATAAAATATGGAATATTAGGGGTTTTGACGATCGCATTGATGTATACAACAGTTCCATTGGCACATATGTTTGTGATTGACTTTGATGTTGAGGATTTTGAATATACAGATTCATTTGAATCAGAGGAAACCTATCTGACAGATATTGGAATGGGCGCATTCATCACGCATGATTTGATTGGAAACAGTACTAATTGGCAAGATTCGATTAGTTATTGGAATCAAGATAGCATGGTGACTGGAACTCCAGAATGGACATATAATCAATCACGACTTCCAGCAGGAGATTCGCAAATATTCCGTGTTGTAAAATCACCAAATCACCTTACATTAACCAATGGCGCATGGATATCCTCAGTTGACATCAATACAGGTGAATTGATTGAAACCTATGCTTGCCATTCAGAAGAAGGTGGCCAAGTAACACTGGGCACGGATTATAGTTTCTGCGACATGGCAGTTATTGTTGAGGGAGGGGTCTATACTTTCTCAACAGGTGGAGACTTGGTATTCTACCGAACCTTTGAAGAATCTCCTGGAGTAATGGCTTATCAATCAAAATGGGGACTTCCTCCAAATGTGGATATTAGAAATGAGTTCGTTGATGCAATGATGATAGAAGACCAAAGAATGCTTTTGGTCACTGAGTCTAGCGCCCTTGTATTGCACCTTGAAGAAAATTCAGGAACATTAGATATCGACCTTCAAAAAATAATATTCCAATATAATTCGTCCAGTAGTATCACTGCTGTTGATTTTGACCATTCCCCGTGGTCTGAAAATAATATCTCAACCAATAACGGCGATGAGGGATTATTGGTTATTGGAGAACAAGATGGTACAGTCACAGGTTGGGAATGGCAAGGTAATTTACCTGATGGTAATGCTGAATTTACGATACAGGAAAAAATGAAGTTAGAGAATTTTATCGATTCAGTACAAAATGTTCAGATAACCGATTTAGATGAATCAGGCTACACTGATCTACTTATTACTTCAGATGAAACATCATATTGGCTACATACTAAGTTGCTGAAGAATAAGATTTCTTTCCCTGTTGAGGATAGTTTCGTTATGGCCATTTTTGCTGATGATTCAAATAGTGATGTACAATTTTATTCGGTAAATGCTGACCAAAAAATAATAGTTGAGAGTGGAGAAATAACCGAAGATATGTTCGTACTTGAAGGATTACAACTCTACGATATACCATTTTATATCGGTGTATTAGTGGCTCTTGCTCTAATGATTCTGTTATATGTCCACAGTGAGTGGTACGTCGTGAATACAGTTGGAGTCTTGGTTGGTGCAGGAGTAATAGTAATGCTTGGAGTAGCATTTGTTCCAACTCTGATAATAATCTTCATGGTTCTTGCTGCTGTTTATGATGCTTGGGCTGTTTACAAATCAAAACACATGCTTGAACTTGCAGATACCATGATTGGTTTACAATTGCCAATTCTACTTGTTGCTCCACAGGACAAAGGATATTCCTTTAGAGAAGAGAAAACCCCAATTTCAAGCAAAGACCGTCCAGAAAGACCAGAATCAAGAGTTCAGCAAAGCAAACCAAAGAAAAATAAAGAGGCCATGTTTATGGGTCTTGGTGATGTTATATTCCCTGGAATGTTAGTACTTTCAGCCGTTCAGTGGCTCGATTCGGATTATGGATTGAGTGTGGCCATTTGTACACTTATTGGTGGATTGATAGGATATACGGCATTGATGACTTATGTGGCAAGAGGCAAAGCACAAGCCGGACTTCCACTTCTTAATGGCGGTGCAATACTAGGGTACTTCGTCGGTGGTTTGATTTTTGCAGGTACTGGAATCTTTGAATTAGGAATAACATGGTAGGATTATTATGCTTGGAATTCATCTTTTTAGGGAAACACCAGATTTGATTCGCGCTGACCACGATAAGAGAGGTATTCCTCATGATAAAATCGACCAAGTAATCGATTATGACCAGAAATGGTTAACTCTCCAACATCAAACCAATCAATTACGTCAAAAGAAGAATACGGCGGCTAAAGGTATCGGCGCTGCAAAAAAATCAGGGGACGATAAAAAAGCCCAAGAAATTCTAGCCGAGGTTGCAAGCCTAGGTTCCGAAATTTCGTCACTGGAGAAGCAAACCGATGAAGCATTAGAGATCCGTGATAAAATTAGGATGACAATTCCTAATATTCTTCACAAGGATGTCCCTGTTGGTGCAGATGAGGATGGAAATACTTTACATAGCGTTCATGGTACTAAGCCAGTTTTTGATTTTGAGCCACGAACTCATAATGAAATAATTGAGATGAATAAATGGGTTGACTTGAAAAGAGCTGCTAAGATTACAGGTAGTCGATTCTTTTTCTTGAAAGGAGATTTAGCCCGTATGGAATTTGCTCTTCAACAATTTTCATTAAACTTTATTCAAACTAGAGGTTACACATTTGTTCAACCTCCAATGATGATGAATAGAGAGTCCTATGAGGGTGTTACAGACCTTGCGGACTTTGAAACTGTGATGTATGGCGTCGAGCCAGACGGATACTATATGATAGCAACATCAGAACATCCATTGACTTCAATGTTCATGCAAGAAACAATTCCTGAAGAACAATTGCCACTGAAAATAGTTGGACTTTCTCCCTGTTTCCGCAGAGAAGTAGGTTCACACGGACAGTCCGATTTAGGAATTTGGCGTGTCCACCAATTTACGAAGATTGAGCAGATCATAATATCTAAGCCTGAAGATTCATGGGAATTACAAGAAGAATTATTGAAAAATTGTATTGATTTGTGGGATGAACTTGGAATTCACTATGAAGTCGTCAATATCTGTACTGGAGATATGGGTACAGTCGCAGCCAAAAAATATGACTTAGAGGCGTGGATTCCAGGTGCTAAGCAGTATAAGGAAATCGTATCTTGCTCTAATTGTACAGATTATCAAGCCAATCGATTACAGATTAGATATGGGCAACCGGGGCATTCAGGACAGCCCATTGCTCATACTTTGAATTCAACAGCAGTTGCTACTTCAAGGGCTCTTGTCGCAATAATGGAACAGAATCAGATGGAAGATGGTCGTGTAATGATTCCAGAGGTTCTAAGACCTCACATGGGCGGTCAAGAAGTTCTAGAACCTTGTAATTGGGGCTGACTAAAGGTCTAGTAGTCCAGCATTTCTAATCGCTTTAAGATTAAGTTGTCCAGGCAAACCTAAGTCAACAGGCATTCCGCCAATTGTTACAATTATTCCAGTCAAATGAGTAAATAGGCATGGAGGGAGATTTTTCTCATCTTTGTATTTGGACAAAATTTTCCAACCATTATTGCCCTTAGATTTTGCTTTGTCTAGTGTATCTTCTGCTGAGTGGGCAATCCATGCATTGGCACCCCATGCGTGTTTTTGAAGGTCTTTTGTGACCATTGCAGGTGCTGGAGCAACCGTATGTCTGTAGGGCCATGCTTGAACCCAATCAAGACCAGAATCAATTAACCATTCAATTCCAGTAGGCTCACTACTTGCTGAAATTGTCTCACCTCTTGATTCAAGATGTCGAAGTAGGCTTCTAAGGTGTGGGTGTCTAGAGCGATTACTACCTAACTTTTCTGCAATATTAGTTGCGGTGTTTACTCTACCCTCATCAAGATGAAGTAGGCTTCTAACGACTTCGCCATGAGTCCAATTATTAATATCATTTTTCTTGATGAATCTTTCAATTAAGTTTAGTGCTTCACCAGAACGACCTTCAAGCCTTAGCCTTGCAGCATCTCCAAGAATAATCATTCTATCTGATGGTGTATTTCTCATTTTCAAAGTTGAAGTAGCAATGTTTTGTTCGAACCTTTTTACTAAATCGATGTTCCTTTTTGTCAGTGGGTCCATTGAAAGAAGTGATGAAATGGTTGAATTCAGTGGTCTCTTTTTAGGTTGCATCAATGAGGCGAACCATTGTAATCTTGCTGATTCTACATCATCATCGGGTATCATGTTCAATCTTGGTTTTGCCTCTGCTAAGTCTCTTTGACTCAAACTTGCAGCGACTAGCATCAATCTAGCTATCTGTGCTTCACGGCCACCGCGTAAAGCGAGAATTGAAACAGCGTTATTTTCAGCATCATCCCATCGTCCCATAGCAGCATATATCTCCATCATGGCATCAGTTTTTCTCAATAGGTCTAGCCCTTCTAGTTGCTCTCCATGACCTTCAATAACTGAATCAATTCGTTTTAGCGCTCTATCCCATTCATCTTCCATTACCAATTTTCTAATCGCTTTTTGCTTTAGATAAATAACATCTTCTAATTGAGACATTCTCGCTCTATCCTCGCCCATTGAGGCATCAAAGGAAATATCCTCTAAACTTGAACCAATTTTTCTGGAACGTGCCCAAATGACAATGAATGCTACTTGACCACCAGAGGCCAGCATCCAAGTTAATTCTTCTAGAGAATCTTTCTGCATCACATTACAGATACTATTCTCCCAAACTCCACATTGGTCGCCTTGAGGGAGGAAACTCGAATCCCAAAATGTGATCATTGCTAATGCTAGTAACAACATAGATTGACCGGCAAAACCGGTGAAACAGAAATTTAGAACCTTAGCCTGTTGTGAGCGTTCAGCTCTTAATAATCGACTATCGGCTAATTTAATTCCGCCTTTCCCTGAAACATCCTGTACATCTAAGAACAATATTCTGGCAACTTCGTATACAAATAAGAACCCAATCAGTGCAACGTTCAGAAGTAAAAATAGTAGAACCATACTTACCATTGGAACTCTAATTCCATCTTCTGGAATAAATGAAAATAATTCGATTAAAGCAAAGCCAAGAACTCCGCCTTCTTCCATTATTGAAGATTGTACACGATATTCTGGGAGTTCTAATACTCTGTCCGAGTGAGTGAATAATTCTGGACTTATAGATAACGCCATTATTGAAATGACAGTATTTAGTGCAACATACGGCATTGCGATAAGATTGATGTTGACGATAAGGGCAATTGCTTGCTGCTTAGCATTTGGCTTATGATTGTGAAACGGAGACGCCTCTCCTTTGGCAATTTTCTGCGATGATTGTCTCAATGCTTGCCAGGAAGAACCCAGTACTCTTCCATAGGCGAGCACCGCTGGTGCGAATGCTACAAATGTACAGATACTAAAAATTCGAAATGATGGTACATCCAATATGTCTAGGACTAGTCCTAATGCTAAAACCAAAGCCATCCACAAAATTGTTAGTAGCACATATGAATAACTACGCCAAATATTAGAATCTTGTAATGTTGCTTTTCCCTGTCCAATCGGCTTGATGACTTGTGCTCCTAAAGAGGAGCCGCTAGAAATAACTGCAGGGACGGCAATGAAACAGAGTCCGATTGCAAGTGATAAAGCATGATATCCTTCAGATAGTCCTAAGCGAATAGTCATGAATTCAAAGAAGAGAATCAATGCTCCAGTAAGCGCGAACAGATATGTTGTCACACCAAATCTCATGCCTTGAGTCGAAAGTAGATTTTTTACATCCTCAACCGATGAGGTTACTTTGTGAACTTCGTAACGCTTTTCACCGGTCTGAAAGGCTACTTGAAGTCCACGTAACTGTCGCGGAACCACTTGTGTCCAAAATAACCATGCAGTCAAACCAGCTAGAACAAATGGAATCATTGCTGCTGGAGTAACTTCATCAATTATTGGCGGTGCGGAAATGATATCACCTTCATAACTAATCTTCATTTACTGCTAAACTAGGAATAGATACCTTATCTGCTATTTCCTCATTTATCTGAACGATGAAATCGTCTAATGAGATTCCAGCAACTTGGTCGCCATTTCTTGCTCTAAGGCTTACAGTCCGGCTTTCTTCTTCACCATCGCCCAAAATAATCATGTAGGCTGGTTGAAGTTTTCTATGATTTCTTATTTTCTTACCGATGGTGTCATCACCATCATCGACTAAGACTCTAACATCATTTTCACGTAATAGTTTAGCCACTTCATGAGCATATTCTTTGTGTCTCTCGGAGATTGTAATGATGTGACATTGAGTTGGAGTTAACCATGTAGGGAACTTACCAGCAAAGTGCTCGATTAGTACTCCACAGAATCTTTCCATCGAACCGAAAGGAGCACGATGAATCATCACAGGTCGATGCATTTCACCATCATTTCCTTTGTATGATAAATCAAATCTTTCAGGTAAATTATAATCCACTTGAACAGTTCCTAATTGCCATTCACGACCGATTACATCTTTCACCACAAAGTCAATTTTGGGCCCATAGAATGCGGCTTCACCTTGCTCTTCTGACCATTCGACGCCTAGTGATTCTGCAGCATCACGACATGCTTTCTCGGCTTTATCCCAGCCTTCAGGTTCTCCGACATATTTTGTAGAATCAGGGTCTCTAAGTCCGACTCGAACCCGGTAATCGGTCATGCCTAATTTATCAAAAATAATCTGTACCAGTTCAATGCACCCAAGTACTTCTTGTGCGATTTGGTCTTCGGTTACGAATAGATGCGCATCATCTTGAGTAAACCCTCTGACTCTTGTCATACCTGATATTTCTCCAGATTGCTCCCATCGATATACAGTTCCAAATTCAGCAAGTCTGAGAGGGAGATCTCTGTACGAACGAGCCTGAGAGGCATAAATTTTGACGTGGTGAGGGCAGTTCATTGGCTTTAGCATATATCCATCGATATCTCCTGTTTTCATTAGATTAGACAATTCAGAACATGTGCATCCATCGTCTGCTAATTTCTTCATAAGGTCTCTTTCTACCAATGGAGGATATTGCGAGTCTTGATAGTAAGGGAAGTGGCCAGAAGTTCTGTAAAGGTCCAATTTTCCTACATGAGGCGTGAATACTTGTGAATAGCCTTGTCTTCTAAGGTGGCTACTGATGAAATCTTGTAATTCTTGACGAATGATAGAGCCTCTTGGTGTCCATAGAATCAGGCCTTGTCCAACTTCTTCATCGATATGGAACAGCTGTAAATCTTTACCAAGTTTACGATGGTCTCTCTTTTTGGCTTCTTCCATACGATGAAGTGTGGCTTTCATTGCATCTTTTGTGGGTTCAACAATTCCATAAATTCTTACCAATTGTTCTCGCTCTTGGTCTCCTCTCCAGTATGCAGAAGATACGCTGGTAAGTTTACAAAACATCAATCTTGAGGTATTTGGCACGTGAGGTCCAAGACACAAATCATACCATTCACCTTGTTTGTAGATTGTAGAACCGCCTCCATCTTCGATTTTATCGTTGATTATTTCTAATTTGTAGGGATTATCAGCGAAGTGTTGTTGTAATTCTTCATCGGTTAAGTCTACTCTTTCTACTGTGAAATTCTTTCTTGCTAGTTCCTGCATTTTCTTTTGAATTGGCTTGAGGTCAGACTCAGCAATTGGGTCCATGGCAAAATCATAGTAGAACCCTCTATCTATCGCTGGGCCGATAGTTGGCTTTGCATCAGGATATAATTCCATAACTGCTTGTGCCAAAAGGTGTGCAGCACTGTGTCTTAAGATGTGAATTCCTTCATCTGAATCTGATAAAATACCTTCAACTGAACATGACTGTTCAATTTGGTAAGACATGTCTCTTTGGGTTCCATCAACATTTGCCGCTAAGCAGCCATGTTTTCTTCCAAGAACATCGGTCACTACTTCTGCGCATGTGATTCCTGACGCGTATTCATTGATTGTTCCGTCGGGCAGAGTGATATTTATTAGCGCCATAAAGCCATCTCCTACAATGTTGGGGGTTCGCTTATCCTTCATGAAACCGCCGCACTAATTACCATACTAAAGGGCTAATTTATTGATGCGTTGAAGGGTAAGTATTGAAGAGTAGCAGGGGGCACACAGTAACATGAGTAATCGTATTATCTCTGCAATAATGATAACTTTGCTAATGCTATTATCTCCTTTGATGGCATCTGCACAGATTCCTACTACCGGAGAGCCAGAAATTAACGCTCTATGGATTTTGGATGAAAACGGCAATAATGCTCATGCATACAGGATTACTTTCTATGATAACGCATCATTTGATATCGAACTTGATATTGTACACTTGAGAGATGGAATCCAATTAGATACCTACGAAACAATGCAATGGAGCAGTATTGATTCACGTAGAGTTGTAGATGTTTTTGTCAACACTAGCCTAGAATGGGGTGACCAAGTCACTGTAACTGTCGATGTCAATGGAGTTGATGGACAGATTATTCCTACTGTTACCGCTTCAAGAGAAATGGATATTGGGACATGGAACCAACCTATGGATGACCATGAGATTATGCTTTCAACTATTTGGGACTTGGACCAGTCCTATGAAAATGAAGAGGGAGAACAAGGTTTCTTCCTGAATTTTGAGGGGCAAGGATGGCAGAAAAGAGAAGGCCAGATTCTAAACTCATGGGAACTTGGAAACGGCTCATTGGTTACTATAGAGTCAACAAATGGTTCTACCAATAATCTATCATTAATCCTAGAATCAATCTGGAAGAATGAGACTATTGTTGGAGGAGTTCTAACCACTCAGATTTTTGACGCCAGAGGATATGGTGTTCTAAATCTAGTTGATGATGATGGAGAAACACAAACTCATATTTTGGCTAATGTGTCAGACGCCTGGCTAAACAGGTCGATGATTGGGGATGATATTTCAGAAAGACTTCGATTAGAAGCTACAGGGGTACTAAATGTTTCTTCAACTGAATCCAATGAATCATCAACAAATATCGATGGTGAAGTTAGTATATTTTATCTAGAAACATGGGATGAAAATGGAATCCGTAGATTACAAGACCAACAGTTCGAAGCATTGGCTGAGTTGATAATTATCGATGATGGAACGAGGCTAGATATTTCTGTAGAGGGTCTTACCTCATCAGAACGTTGGGAAGATGGAATTAGAACAATGCACAAGGAAGAGATTATTGGCAGTGGAACATTTGGATTCGAGGATCAAGACAACGAATCATCAATTGCCGTCAATGGTACAATCTATGATTTCCATTCTTTGATCGAAGATGGTCAAACTAAGATTGACGATATTCATGTTGATGGTGATATAACAGGTGATGTTCAAGGTACTTTTGGAATAGTTAGGTATGTCGAAGAAACGGGTCAACAGGTCAATGCATCCGGGGTCAGTTTCCTAGTCAATGTAATTCATGAGGAAACATGGTTCAATCTTACAGGAATAAATGGTGGAAATTTCTTTGATGGCGCAGGCATCGGTTCTACTAACAATAACTCCTGGAATTATCAAGCAGTTCAGTCAGATTGGGATAACCGAACAGTACGTTTAGTATGGGAAGAAACTGGTGCTGATGCGTCAAGTGGAGATGATTATCCAGAAAATAGCCCACTTCAAAATAATGCTTCTGCTCCACAAGCAGAAGAAGGACTGGGCAATATAACAATCTCTAGAGAGACCGGTTTGATGCCAATACCTATGATACCAGGGGATAGCGTTCGCTTGGATGGCCAAGAAGGGCTCGTCCTGCAAATAAAAGCAGAATCGGTATCTTTTGACCCACGTGATGGTCATAATTTCCATATTGTCAGTTGGAGTGGTCAATATGAGGGTGATGGCTCAGGTTATGCCAATGGTGCAATTATTGACCAAGGACCTCTCAAAGGATTACTTTCTAGCGTAAATAGAACCTTAGAAATCCCTTATGGAGAAAATAACGAGTCTGCCTTCCTTAACGAAAGCCAGACTTTGGAAAGAGTACTTTCTCCTTCAATTGTGACTCTTGAAGAGAACTCAGCGCCTGTGATTAGTGAAATTTCACTTCAACAAGGATTAGTTATTGGCGAAGGAGGAAGTACTGCAACATTGATTGCAAACATTACAGATGTTGACTGGAATATTGATTCAGTATTAGTTGATTTAACGCCCATTGGCGGAGAGATCACTGAAATGAATGATAGAGGACTCAATGGCGACCAGTCTGTAGGAGATGATTTGTTTACTACTGTAATTTCAGTTCCTGGGCTTGAGACTGGGCTAGTTGAACTAAATGTTACTGCTACTGATAAATTCGGCGTAGAAACTACTGGTTCTGGGCAAATCGAAATCATCAATCAAGCTCCAAGATTAACCTCTGTTGAAATATTACCGAATATGGGCTACAGGGGTGCGGTTTTGGTAGTAAATGCACAAGCTTATGATGGCCATGGAGTCAGTAATATTAGTATCGACTTAAGGAATTATGGTGGCGATATTGTATCTCTTGCCGAAGACTCAGGAATTTGGGCAGGGCAGGTTATGATTCCAGAAGGAATGGCGCCAGGTTTCCAAAGTTTAGATTTCATCCTCGAAGACGGTGAAGGTAAAGTCGGTATTTCCAATGTATGGTATCAAGACCAGCCAGATAGTCAAGACCCTAGAGGTCCTCACTTTATCTCGGATGAAGTAACAGTTCCAGTTGAAATTAAAGTTTTGAATTCAGCCCCTGAAATAACAGTAACTAATGGTTTGAAATTCACTCGCCCAGATTCATCTACTATAGAAATAATAGAGGTTCAAATTACAGACTCAGATGGAATTTCCAATGCACGTGCTCAACTTGGCGTATTTGCTCCGCTTGGGAGTAATGGTGGCTGGACTTTGATGTATGATGATGGAACGAACGGAGATAAAGTCGCTAATGATGGAATATTTAGTGTAGAAATCTCTTTGAGAACTAGCACCCCATTAGGAACTCACGATATATTGGTACAGGCAGCAGACCAATACGATGTAGTTTCTAGTTCGGAGTCTATGTCAATTACAGTTGAAGAGGATTCCAATGTTGTTCCAGGTCTTGATGGTACATCACTATCTACTGGATTATTAATGGGTATATTTGGAATACTGATTATTGCAATTATCGTGGTTAGTGCTGTACTGATTAGGAATAAAGAAGATGACGGCTCTGGCGGCGATAGGTTCGGCTTTGAATAATTATTTTCCAAGCGATAACGGTTTATACTCCTGTTTAATGGGCAGGTTATCTCTGCGAGCGTAGTGTAGTGGTTATCACCGAGCGTTGCCAACGCTTGAACCCGGGTTCGAGTCCCGGCGCTCGCACCAAAACCGTTATTTTGAAAAATATGGGAACATTTAACGCCTTTACCACTATGGGAGGTTAGGGCTCACTATGACAGAACGACGCATAATTTACATCGGCAAAAAACCACTTCACGCATATGTACGCGCAGTTGTCATGGCAATGGAAGCAGGAGATAGAAATCTGCAACTTGTTGCAAGAGGTGCAACTATTGGTAGAGCAGTAGATGTTGCAGAGGTTTGCAGAAGAAGAAATGGATTTATCGCTCAAGGATTACCTGAAGAAGTTGTAATTGGTGAAATCTCTTGTGCTTCAGAAGTACTACCTTCCGATGAAGGTAGAGATCGTACGGTAAGTGTTCTTCAAATCGAACTTGATGGTATTGGAGAAATACCAGTCAAAGAAGAAGAGTGATTATTATAATAATTTTAGTCTTCTTTCTATTTCCTTAGAAGTGGACTCGTATACTGACAAGTCTTTTCCTACAGGATCCTCAAGTTCCCAGTCTTCATCGATTGGCATCATAGGGCAGTTAACGCCACAACCCATGGAAATCACCATATCGTAATCATCGGCTGAAAAAGAATCAACACTTTTAGGCCTCATTCCTTTTGTAGAGATTCCTTTAGAATTCAGTACTTTTTCAGCATTGGTGGCTATCTTATCGGCAGGATGAGTACCTGCTGAATCAGCAATATGGCCCATAGAGCGTGCGATTCCTTCAGCCATTTGTGAGCGGCAAGAGTTTCCTACGCACACAAATAGTAGTCGCATGGTGGTTGACTTATTCAGACATATATAATTGATTTTTGTTAATAACATATGAAGCCTTTTCAAACTGCATGATAACGCATTAATATGGAGCGAGGCCTTAGAAGTCAATTAATCAGAGGTGGCTCAATTTATGCTGTATTATTCGCATCATTATTTATTTTGCACATTATTTTTGCTGCAAATGGTTATGATTTAGGATTTAAAATAATAGCAGCATCAATAACTGTTCTAACCTTTATCGTTGGAGTCTCAATAATTTATTTTGGTAATATCAAATCTCAAAAGGTGGAAGCCAACCGTTTTGGCGGCATAATTTCGATATTTTTGGCGTGTGGTCTTGGCTGGGCTTATGCTGGTATGAAGTGGCATTGGAGCATTATTTTCTGGCCCTTCGGTACTGTTTTTTGCCACTGGATTGTGGAAAGATTGTATTTGTCAGAACACCATGATTTGAAGTAGGTCTTTTGTTTCATATTGGCATGGCGGAACAACCAGTGTCTATTCATAATCCTAATGCGGATGATTCAAAGGAGCCCAATGCTAGCCCTCAACAGCAAAAGCAGATGGAGCAAGCATATGCTCAAATGAAGAGAAAAATGGCTATGGAAGAGATTGGCCGTAAGATTAAGCATAAGATAATGGTTCTATCCGGAAAAGGGGGAGTTGGAAAATCTACTGTCTCAACAGGACTAGCATTATCACTGGCTCAACAAGGCCATAGTGTCGGTATTTTAGACATCGATATCACCGGGCCAAACGTTCCTAAAATGATGGGTTTAGATGGCCGAAGATTGCATGTCGAAGAAGGTCGAATTCATCCCGCACAAGGCCACTTGGGAGTGAAAGTGATTTCAATGGCCTTTTTGTTAGAAGATGAAGACACTCCAGTAGTTTGGCGAGGCCCAATAAAGTTGGGGGCTATTCAGCAATTCATCGGTGATGTTGAATGGGGAGAACTAGATTATTTGGTAATTGACTTCCCTCCTGGTACATCGGATGAACCTCTTACAGTAGCACAATCTCTACCTAATATTGACGGAATGGTAATAGTCACTACTCCTCAAGATGTTGCTTTATTAGATAGTAGAAAATCAATAACATTCTCAGAATCTCTAAAAGTTCCTGTACTTGGCGTAGTAGAAAACATGAGTGGTTACACAATTAGAGGAAAAACCGCTTCTAGTACAGAGGTTATAATTTCTGGCCCTGGTGGAAAATCACACAAAGTCTCATCTGATGGAGATGGAAACTTCAGTGTAACCTTGGATATTTTCAAAGAGGGTGGAGGAAAAGATACCGCTGAAGAGTTCGGAGTTCCGTTTTTGGGAGCATTACCCTTCGACCCTGGATTTGTTCGAGGTGGAGACGATGGAGTGCACCGAATAGTCAGTGAACCTGATGGCGAATCTGCTAAAGCATTTTCAAAGGTAGTCGAAGCCATTGTTGAACAAATTGGCGAATCTTCTAGTGAAGGATTAGAAATTGTTTGAGTGGTAAAATGTCCAAAACCATTCCAGAACTAAAGCGTCTCGAAAGAAGAGACTTAGATGTATTATTATCTTATGATAATGATAAAAACTTCGTAGTTACCTATGATGATATTAAGCATGCTTGCCCTTGTGCTAAATGTGCTCCACAAAGAAATGAAGATGAATCAAGCAGGTATTTGCGAAGAGAAATTGAGGCTATGTCGCCTGAGAAGCCGAAAGTCAAGACGGTTGGTAAATACGCAATTTCTTTTGAATGGATAAACGGTTGTTCGAGTGGGATTTATCGCTTTGAGAGGATCTGGGCATTGGCCAATAAGTTAGACCCCGATGATGGTAAATCCTACGTCCACGGTGCTTGGTAAGTGACGATATAGCAATATATTGGTCGTTTGAAGGCGAGGGTTTGATGTATGAACATCTAACCGTAAGCATGGAGGTCATAGTATGGATGGAATCTATCTGACTTGGATGATTAGTGCTTTAGCACTCGGAGTCATCCTTCTACCAGTTTTCAAACCACCTTGGATGGAGTTGAAATTAACTACATTTGTAGATTTCTTTAGAAGGTACTGGTTACATATATTGATGCTATTTTTGATATATAATGCTAAAGATGGGCTTGACCAAATAGATAGGATTCTAATGGCAAATACAGGCCTGGATATGACGCCTTGGATATATGCAATTGAAGGTGATTTATCTTTACATTTCCAGCAATTCTTCGAAGCCAAGTGGTTAACTGTACTACTGACCCATTTTTATGTAGCCGGATTCATGTTTATCTGCTATGTGTCGGTATTCTACTTTGCATATTTTGATGACCGTTGGATCTCAGACAGAGTGACATTAACAATTGCTTGGGTTTACATTTTTGCAATCCCCTTCTACCTATTCTTCAATGTAAGAGTTACAGGAGATTATATTCCAGAAATGGAGACATTAGCATATTCATTAAATCCGGAGATTGCGGATTGGTTTAGGAGAATTGACCCATTCACTAATTGTATGCCTTCCTTACACATAGGAGTTCCTTTCTCGGTATGGCTTTGTCTCAAGCGTTTTGATGAAGATGACCGTTGGTCACTTTACCGAAAGATTGTCTTGGGATATACTCTTTTGACTAGTTTTACTATCATTTACCTTGGAATCCATTGGATTCTAGATATCATCGGTGGTATGCTAGTTGCAGCAGCAGCAGTATCTATGGCTGAAAAAACATCAGATGGCTGGTGGAAGATTTTTGATGAGAGAACTATTAATTCAAGACTGGTGACTCTACTTACCAATCCAAAGCAAGCATTCAATATCGTTTCAAAGAAATCAACCTCTTTGGCTAAATCTTATCTCAGACCTAAAGCCAAACAAACTGGAATACTGGTTGTTGTTTTGATGCTGTTAGTAGTTTCAGTAATCACTTGGGACCTAACTCATCAATCTCTTTCAGCAGATGGTGCTGAAGCCCCTGAAGGAGCATCTGCAGCAGATGGATGGTTGATTACATTGGATAATCGAAGTGAATACGGGGCATTGATATTAGTCCAAGATATTTCGAAAGTTGATTCAGAAGCTATTCAAGTAGCTCAACCGATAATGACTCTGAATTCTTCTTATTCATTGACAGGTGATAATCTAGTAATGGCAAACGAAACGGTATTATTTGTGGTGAATGTAAATAATCCTGAGACGGTGACCTTACAGTATCAAATTGATGACCCGCAGCAGGTACTTATCACTTCAACAAATGATCAAGACGTGATTTTGATTTTATCTGGTAGTAAATTAAAAGCAATTTCTCTGATGGGAGAAGATATCCCACTCGGTATTGCTGATGAAGACATAATGTTTGTCTCAGCTAATGGGCTAGAATTTGCTTATGTTACTTCATCACTACCAACATCAGTAAATGTCGGTAGAATCGGTACTTTTGGCTCCATCACATATGAGATGAATGCAACAGCCCCAATTGAACAAGACCTCGTTCTCGAACAGTGGGGAACTCCAGTAGATATGGCAAATGCTTCTATCACACAAATCGAATTCGATACTTCACACATCGTTTCTAGTATCAACGTTAGTTCAGTAGACCGATTGGTATTACTAAATCGAGTTTCTAATGAACAATGGATCGTAGGGGATGGGAAATATTCTGCAGTAGACCCTTCTCTGGCTAATGGGATTCTTGCGTGGGCAGGCTTTGACCATCTAAATCCAACTTTACCTCTAGATGAGTATCTAGATGGCGAAATATATTATCTAAATTTGACGACAAATTATACTCATACATTGACTTCAGATGAAATAAACCAATGGGGTCCAATCGTGTTAGATAATCATCTTGTTTTCTTTGAACAGAGCGATGATGGTGCAGTAATCAAAATACATTCATGGGAGCCAGAATTGAAAACTTACTCCAATATTATTCTACAAATCGGAACTGTACTAGGTATTGTATTGGTGTTCATTCACCTTGCGCAGAGGCAACAAGAAGCCAAGGTAGAACGCAAATCAACTGAAGAAGAATAATTACTTCTTGATGCTAAGCATTCGCTCAAGTGCTAGTAGTGAGCCATTTTGTACATCCTTAGAAACTGAGATTTGGTTTGGAATTTCACCATCAACCAGTTTTTCAAGTACATCCATCAAGTAAGCAGGGTGAATCATGTACATTGTTGAACAAGGACATATTTTATCATCAAGGCATTCTATTTTTTTGTCTGGATGCTCCATTGCAAGCCTTGCAACCATATTGATTTCAGTTCCAATGGCTATTGCAGAACCCGGCTTTTGTTGTTCTACAAAGTTTCTAATGAATTGTGTTGAACCATTAGAATCACTTGCATCAACAGTTTCTCTAGGGCATTCGGGATGAACTATAACAATTCCCTCGGGATTTTCATTTCGAAATTCTTCTATTTGCTCTACAGTAAATCTCTTGTGAACAGAGCAAAAACCATGCCATAGTATCATTTTTGAATTATTTATTTCTTTCCAACCTTGCGTATCTAAGTCTTCTCCAGGTGTCCAAGTAGCCATCTCCTCAACTGTTAGCCCCATTGCTAGCCCAGTGTTTCTGCCAAGGTGTTGGTCAGGGAAGAACAAAACTTTACCATTTTTCCCCGCTCTTTCAAAAGCCCAATTTAAAATTCCTTGAGCATTTGAGGAAGTACAAACGATTCCTCCATGTTGACCTACAAATGATTTCAAGGCGGCGCTCGAGTTCATATATGTTACAGGGATAAGGTAATTTTCATTTTCCGGACAAGGCAAATCCGGATTTTCACGATTGATAGGGTCCATCAATTCGGAGTTTTCTAAAATATCATTCCAACATTTAGTGACATCTTCCAAATTTGCCATATCTGCCATGGAGCAACCGGCTCGTAGGTTTGGTAAGATGACGACTTGATTTTCTTCGGTTAGAATATCAGCAGATTCAGCCATGAAGTGTACTCCACAGAATACAATGTATTTGGCTGAGGAATCAGCAGCCTTTTGGCTTAGCATGAAAGAATCTCCTAAGAAATCAGCATGCATTACGATGCTATCTCTTTGATAATGATGGCCCAGAATGAGCAAGTCATCTCCTAATATTTGCTTTAATTCTGTAATTCTATCAGATATCAGTTGTTCTTCAGGAGACAAACTAGTGTCCATGAAATCAATTGAACACATCGGTAGTGTAATTGTCATTGCTTTCAATATACCCAAGAAGTAATCCCTTTTCAATGATTGTGAATAGGTGATTTTGATAAACTAATACCCTAAGGGTGTGTTATGGTCTTCCAACCAAATGAGCGACTCCATCTCGGCGCCGAGGCTGAGGTATGGTCTGGATTGTGGATGGGCCGTCAAGCAGTGAGGAAAATCCGAAGAAAAAGAGGATGGAGACATCCTAATTTGGAAAAGCGCCTCGGATTTAGAAGACTTCTGAGTGAGGCTAGGTTATTGATTCGTGCTCGACGTGTCGGACTTGAAGTACCAGCGATATGGGATGTTGATTTGGAAAAGGGCATACTGATAATGGAGATGTTACCAGGTCGCCCACTAATCGAATTACTTAGAGATGAAAAATCAACACAAGATATGATTAGAAATTCCTTATACAACTCAGGAGCACTAGTTCGTAGGTTGCACCGTTTGGCGATAACTCACGGCGACCTATCAACAAATAATATCTTGATAGACGATGATTTGAGTGCGCATCTTGTTGATTTTGGTTTAGCTTCGATCGACTATGAAGTTGAGCGTTTTGGAATTGATTTACACGTTATCGATGAAATCCTCGGTGCATCACATCCATCGATTGAAGGTGGTATTGATATATTTCTAGAAGGATACCTCGATGAAGAATCTAGACTAGGCCCAGCCAAGGAACAAACTGGAGGGGTAGTTCCAAGTGCAGACGCAGTGATGAAAAGACTTGAACAAGTACGTTCTAGAGTCAGGTATCACGGTTAACTTTCTGTTACAACCAGTCTTAATTCTTCAAGACTACGTAATTCTGAGAGATAGATTTGTTCAATTGAATCGTAAAGGTCTTGCTCATCGGCTTTTCCAATCAATTCTAGAAGTTGTGCATATACTTCGGCGGCTTTTGCCTCGGTTTCTAATGAATAGTTTAGTGTGTCAATATAATTTGTAGTATGTATGATTGGATGACTATTTCGTTCCGTTACTGGAACTCCTCCAAGTTGAACAATCGCTTTACGCACAATATCAGCATGAGTTAGGGATTCAGTCATCTCGGTGTTGAACAGAGGAGATAATTGAAGCCTGTGAATTCCTCTTACATTCGCCGAATAGTGTGCATACATATTTACAGCGCGTAATTCCCATCCAAGTGCTAAATTCATTTTTTCAATAATATGTTCATTTGTCATTATATCATCTCTCTTAGGGCATACGAAAACAAAACTGACTCACTGGCCCTAAATTTCCATCTAGCAACCACTACTTAAGTGATGGTATTTCAAATCAAATACTTATTTCCAACAAGCCAACCACACCATGCTAGAATTGGACATAGAGAGAAAGTTAGAACGATATATATTCCTGCAGTAGAGGAATTGCCTTCTTGGAGCAGTTCCATAGTATCAACAGAAAAAGCAGACATTGTAGTAAATGCGCCGATTAAACCAGTTCCAATAAATAATGCTAAATCCGAAGAAATAAGATTTTGAGATGTGCTTAGTGCTACGATTCCAAGCAGAAAAGAACCAACTAAATTAACAGTTATTGTTGCTACAGGGAATGTCTCATAGGAAATCCAAGTTCCAATTAAGTATCGCAAACCTGCTCCAATTGCACCTCCAATTGCGACTAGTCCTATCTGTTGGAGCATATGATGTGCTGATGAGTTGCTCATTTCAAATCTATGTAGAAAAATAGTCCAATATACATTTTTTAGCAATAGACATGAAAATACTAACGGAGTGCGATGTACATGGGTCGGAAAATTTGGTTTCTAACTGGCAACCTTGGTAAAGTAGCAGAAGCGAGGGAGCATCTTGCTCCTTTGGGATATGAAGTGAATCAGTTGATTGTGCCTGAAGATAATATCGTCGAACCCCAAACCGACAGTCTTACTGAGGTTGCCATGGCGAAAATTGAGCAAGCCAAGTCGCATTTACCCGGAGGTAGCAATTCAAAAGATATGCTCATGATTGAAGATGCTGGATTATTCATTGATGCATTATCTGGGTTCCCCGGCGTCTACTCTGCATATGTACACAACACCATTGGTTGTGGCGGTATAATCAAATTATTATCACATCTTACTTCCGAAGATAGTGTTAGATTAGCAACTCTTAGGTCTGCTGAATTTAGAGCAGTAGCCGTTCTTTGGGATGATGGCAAGACGTTTGTTGGCAATGGTTCTTGTCCAGGATATATCTCTCAAAGCGTAGTTGAAGGCAATGGCTTTGGTTATGACCCACTTTTTGTTCCATATGACTTAGATTCTGTTGGCGACTCGCTTGCTGCCGGAGAATATGGTGCAACTAGTACCCACGGCTCACCTTTTGGTGGGGTTGAAAGTAGCGTCAAGAAAAAATTCAGTCATAGAAGTAGGGCATTAAACGACTTATTCAACCAATTGCCATCAGCATGATAAGTTAGAAGCAGTTGCATGGTGGTGAGGGACATGGGGTTTGCACGCACTGTAACCGGCTTGATGGCCCTTACTTCCGGGTTTTATTACTTGACCTCCGCCTCGACTTTAACCGATAATGGTAAGTGGACTTTAATCGGTGTGACATTTGTCTTTACTACTATTTGGGTTTTGTTGGGTGGTAAGCAAGATGCTCGTGTGCCGATACAACAATCAGTACCTGTAGCCGAAGTCACAGAAGAACAGACTGAAGTTGAAGATGAAGATAATTCAGATATACCTAAACCAGTGACACAAGATTCATTGGATGGAGCAACACTTCGCGAGCGAAAGATGGCTAAAATAAAAGCAGCAGAATTGGAACAACATGCTCTCGATTCTGAAGGCGACGAAATGATTTCTCTAGAAGAAGTCGAAGTTGAAATTGAAGAATTACACAAAGCAGATGAGTATGTTGTTGAGGTGAGTCCTGAGTCTGTAGAAGATGCAGATATCGAGGTTACAGTTTCTAATCGTAGAATTAAACATCAAGAAATTAGAGATAGAATCGAGAAGAGGCGCAGAGGTCAATTGGCTGAAATAAGAGCCTCAACAGTTAGGATGTGGGAAGAGCATACTGCTGGAGAAGACTTAGTCGCAGTTCTTCAAAATGCAAATCATGGTCAAAACGTATTAGTGGAGCCTGAAAACCCTCAACCAGGCCATATTTATGGAGCTACTTTCATAAGATTAGATGATAGTAATATTTTGAAACTAAGAACTCCACTCGATGATGGTTTTGAAGAGGTCGAAAAGAAATCGAAGTTACCAGAACTGATCGGTCTAGATGGTAATGCTTTGCCACCTCTACCGGGTCTAGGAGAATTACCACTTCCGCCTCTTCCAGCACCTGACTCTTCAGCGAGTAGTGCTTTAGCAGCACTAAGAGATGAAATGGAAGATTGAAGAGGTCACACCGATGGTCTTTGAAGAAGAATCTGATGTGACCGATGTTTCCACTAACAATAATTTAGCATTACTCGGACTAATTTTAGTTGCGATTGCACCGAGTGTTTCTGTCATCACTGGCTTTGCTTTCAAGGCTGGTTTACTAGCCATTTTTGTATTCATTTTCACAAAAATATGGATATTTGGATTACCCGCTTTCTGGTATCTACGTATCGAAAAAGGTGAAAAATCTCTGTCTTTACCAAAAAATGGAGGGTGGAAAGTTTCCGTGATTATGGGGGTAGGAATGCTAATTGTGATTTTTATTGCTTATTTCTTGTTAGGAGATAAGTTACTGAAAGCTGATGATTTGACTGAAATTCTAGATACCGTTGGTCTGACCGTGGCTTGGAAGTTTGCTTTAGCGATTCTATTCTGGGTATTTATCAATTCAGTGTTAGAAGAATATGTTTTCCGCTGGTTCATCACTTCAAAGATAGAACAATTGGTTGGTGGCGTATGGGTTCCTGTTTTTCTCTCAGCAGGTATTTTTACCATACATCACACTATCGCTCTAGCATATTTCATAGATCCACTCGGTAACTTACTAGCATCTTTAGGAGTATTCATCGGTGGAGCCATATTTTCATGGCTATATATGACATATCGTAGTATCTGGATAGCGTGGATTGCTCATGCAATCGCTGATATAGCTATTTTTGTAATTGGCTGGAAAATGGTAATTGGATTTTAATTCACTTATGTTTCCACTGGGGTGTTTCCCTGTTTAGGAATGCCTGAACCCCAATTTCCTTATCTTCGCTATCAAACAGTCCAGCGAAGGCGTCGGCCTCAATAGCCACACCTTCTTCTAGTCCGACTTCAAGGGAAGTTCGGATTGTGGATTTAGCAATAGCGAGTGTGTTAGAAGACTTACTTGCAATAACCTTAGCCATTTTCATTGTAACTTCTACCAACTCTTCGGGCTCAACTACATGATTTACCAAACCAATCCGATGTGCTTCCTCAGCACCAATCATTTCGCCAGTCATAACTAGTTCCATCGTCTTACCATAGCCGAGAAGTTTCATCAAACGCTGGGTTGCACCGTATCCAGGAATCAGTCCAAGATTGATTTCAGGTGTTCCAAACTTTGAGCGAGTACTTGCAATTCTAATGTCGCAAGAGCAAGCTACTTCACATCCTCCACCCAAAGCAAAACCATCTACCATGGCAATTGTCGGCTTAGTTAACGACCAAATTGCTTCAACTCCGTTATCGGTAAATTGGACTTTGATATCATTACTATTTTTACCGACAAACTCTGTGATATCCGCACCGGCTACAAATGCATTAGGCTTAGCCCTTTTACCTTCAGCAGGCGGTAATGGCTGGGCGCCGGTAAACACGATACACCTCACAGAGTCTTCCAATTCAACCCATTTACACATTTTCTTGATTGAGTCCATTACTTCAGAATTCAGTGCATTCAACTTATTTGGACGATTAATAGTGACTAATGCTATGCTTCCTTTGTTGACGTCTTCTTCATCCGATGGAATTAATTCAACTTGTAAGACCTCGCTTTGTGGTGCGCTCATGGTCATGCCAGAAGGACTGACTTCATGATTTATACGCTTTAATTGCTCAAACCAATAGTAAAAAGCGGAGCGATGTTAGGTCATCATATGGGTGATAGTGAGGTTGCGCTGGTCAAGGCAGTAGATATGGCCAAGAAATATGGCGACTTCATCGCTTTACATCCATTGAATGTAGAAGTACATTCAGGAGAATTTTTCGGTGTTTTTGGGCCTAATGGTGCGGGCAAATCTACTTTCATCAAATTACTCACAGGACAACTAAAGCCTAGTAAAGGATTGATAGAAATTCTAGGAATCAATGCAGTAAAAGACCCACAAAAACTCAAGGCTAATATTGGCATTGTTCCCGAGTCAGAGTCGCCACCATCATTTCTTACACCTGTCGAATTTCTTGAATTTGTAGCCACATTGAGGAATGTGGATGATTACAAAAACGAAGTCGAACACTGGCTTGATTGGTTTGGATTAGAGGAAAAAAGGAATACTATGTGTAAGGATTTATCCAAAGGCCAGCGACAAAAAGTTATGCTTGCCGCTGCTTTCATACACCGTCCAAAATTATTATTTTTAGATGAACCATTTGCTAACTTAGATCCAATTTATCAACGGAAATGTAGGCAATGGTTGCTGGACCATGTTGAACAAGGTGGGACTATATTCCTCTGCTCACACGTGCTGGAAATGGCGGAAAGGATGTGTAATAGAATGGCTATTATCAATGATGGTAAAGTTCTTGCAGCAGGTTCGGTAAGCGAACTCAAACTTTCTACTGATGAGACATTAGAAGATGTTTTCATCAGACTTGTTGGCCGTTCGATTGAAGATGTTGAGAGAATTAGTGAAGAAGGAATTACTGAGGAGGAGTAGACTTGTCAGGTATTTTGATTTCATCTAGAGATTGGGATGAAGTCGAATCTAATACTACTCTAACCAGTCTTGGAACAGGTTCTCAAGGTCAGAAGTTACATACTCCTATGCGTGGTTTTTCGGCTTTTATTGCAACATTCAAAGTAATGTTCAAGGAAGAATTTAGGAAAAACATCGAATTTGCAAAAGCACGTCAAGTCGTTTTATTCCCTCTCTTACTTTCATTAGTGACCATGATATCAACAATTGGACTGCAATTTCTTGTAGGTGATTCTGCGGCTCAAACAAGCGATATTGAGTCGAAAACTTTCACTTGGCAAGAATTACGATTTGGCTTACATCTCCCATTGTTGGTATTTAGTCTGGGTATGGGTACATTTGCATTCATGGGTAGAGAGGCGCTAATTCGTAGAACAGGGACAAAAAATTTCTTGCTTGCATCTCCTGCTTTGCAGCCATTACCTAATTCAGTAGCACATTTCGTATATTTTGTTAAAGACCTTTGCTTCTATGTTTTACTAATTCTATCGCCAATAATATTTGGAATGTTTTTGGGAATTGGACTTGAAGTAGTTGCATCGATAAATACTCCTCTCGAAATTAGCAGCCTTCCTTGGACTTGGATTGCGATGGTTGTCACTCTTGCTCAGGGTTTGGTTTTTTCTTTCTTAGCCTCGGCACTTTGGATGCGTGGTAGGCCATACACAATTTTGGGGCCAGTATTGATTGTTTTATTTGGAATAAGTGCTGGTATTGGATTATTTGATTTAGAGTGGTTTCTACTTGGACTAAAGGTTCAATCTACTCAAAATATATTCATCGCTATTATTTCGTTCATAGTATGCATCGGTCTTGGTTACCTATCTTCCTTACTTATCGTGGACGACTTTGATGTTAGCGTAGTGGAAAAAGGCGATATGTTGGAGCCGATATACCAGAGACTTGGTTTCCTTGGCAAAGGAGAAGTTAGGTTGATTGTGGCAAAAGAATTTGTTGATTTATTTCGCTCTGGCTCGATAAAGAAAATGACTGTTTCATATGCAATACCGCTACTTGTACTACTTGGAATGGCTTGGTTAGTCGATTTTGCTGAAGCCCCAATTCCGATAAATCTTCTATCCTATGCTCCATTCTTAGGCTTCTTTGGATTCAACTTTTATTCTTGGCTCACCATCCTTGATTCTCCAGAATTCATGAATGGACTTCCACTTAGGGTACCTCAGTTAATTAGGGCTAAAGTTGTAGTTTACTTTTTGGCCACATCTTGGATATCTTTGATTTTCATTGTTTTAATGGCTTGGAGATTAGATGAATGGGCATCGCTTCCCACTAGTATTATTGTTATGTTTGCAAATTCGATATACATTGTAGCACTGACTGCTTACTTGATGGGTCTAAGGCCAAATCAAGCAATTTTCGATGCATCAATTATGATATGGTTTTGGATTGGCACGGTACTTCCTCTTTTGGGATTGTTCTTACTCTCATTTACTCAAGGAGATGTATCTCTTTACGGTAATTGGTGGGAAAGGACTTCTCAAGATGGTCTTGCGGCAACAGCAGCAATGTATGATGAGGGTTTGGTTCAACAGGGATATATGGGTATGATCGCAATTTCAGTGGTACTTCTGTTAGCTTCTATGTTGTTGTGGAAATTAATGGATAGGCGTTGGGGCAACTCACATTTCAATAATTAATTGACTTGAATAGTTTACAATGCCTTTGCATAAGGGGTTATGTTCAAGGGCGTCCTACCCAAGGCCCAATCATGGGAAGAGTCCTTGCTGTGTGTGGTTTGCCCGGCTCTGGAAAGGGTGAATTCGCCGCAGTACTACAACGTTCGAAAATACCAATTTTGTCAATGGGTGACATGGTTAGGGCTGAAGTTTCTAGACTTGGACTCGAAGAGAGCCCTGATATTTTTGGTAAAATAGCCGCTCAATTGAGGTCTGAGTTTGGTGATGATGTATTAGCAAAAAGACTGTGCGATGCAGTGGATGAGTTACTTGAAGACAATGAGTTGATTTTGATAGAAGGCCTAAGAGGGACTGCCGAATTTGATTTATTTTATTCTAGGTGGGGCGATACATTTTCGACAATCGCAATAACAGCCTCAATGGAAGTTAGGTTTCAAAGAATTCAAAGCCGTGGACGGTCCGAAGATGGAGACTATGCAGCTTTTGAAGTCAGGGAAAAGCGAGAAACAGGCTGGGGGCTTGATAAATTGATTGAAACCGCAGATATTGTTTTGCCAAATGATTCGAATCTCGAGGATTTCTACACGCTTTGTGAAAATTGGCTCGAGCAATTCTCAAACTCATGATGGCTTTTGGTTTTGCCTCGCAGGGTTATGGTTTTCTGCTGTAATACCACCGAAGTGTTATAGTCGTCCGAGGCGTGTGATAGAATGCTTCGGCGAGGGATTATGCATGGCGCGAAAAAAAGGGAGTAGAGGTAAACGCCAAAGAGCCCAACAAAGAGCGCAGTATGATGAGCTTGACAAATACCCTGTTTTGCCGCCTCACGCATTCGCCAGAGTTGTAAGAGATAGGCAAACTCTGAATATTATTTACCAAATCATCGAGCCTCCGATGACGAAAAAAGAAGAAGAGTATAGAGACGAAATAATGGATATTTTCATCCGCTCTCTAACTGCGAATATCGAAGAGATTGATGCCAATCCCGAAGCCTATGTTAGGACTGCAATGGACAAAGTCATCAAATCTTATGGGATGAAGATTAATAAGAAGTCAAAGTCTAAAATTTTCTATTATTTGAGAAGAGATTTGATCGGATACGGTCAAATGGATGTTTTGATGAATGATGCAAACGTAGAGGATATTTCATGTGATGGGACAAATGTTCCAATTTTCGCTTACCATCGTAAATTCGAATCTGTCGAAACAACTTGTGTTTGGCCAGAAGATGATATCCTAGAATCATACGTAATCAAACTTGCACAACGTTGTGGTAAACACATTTCTGTAGCCGACCCACTTCTGGATGCTACTTTGATGGATGGTTC
>Ga0209374_1000220_pt1 | contig 67371 bp, 51 predicted proteins | sample SaaInlLV_DNA_10m_FD_184683 | JGI IMG/M metagenome (GOLD analysis project Ga0209374, IMG submission 184683) | Marine microbial communities from expanding oxygen minimum zones in the Saanich Inlet - SI075_LV_DNA_10m (SPAdes) (version 2) | ecosystem: Environmental > Aquatic > Marine > Unclassified ... | reverse complement strand
GACCAGATGATTTGTTCCATGATTATAATTCAGAGAGCGCTTGTATATATTGAGATGGGGACGATTGAGTTTTTCATGCATGATACGATGATTTTTCAAACAAATCAAAGGGTCAATGCACATACCCACTGATTCGTTTTGACCCAATCAAAGGGTTAGCAGTGGGCCTTTTCATACGCTACCGACGCCACATACCCCTCACGCGTGGGTCTACAGAGGGATATCACGATTTGTCCAGAGTATGCTTAAGATACAATTTGTACCACACATTTACCCTTTGCTCGACCAGAAAATGAGCGATTGAACGCCCCCTGCCAACCACCTTCGGTATCTTCCGAATGGAAGTCCCAAACACCGTCAAGCACAGGCTTAATCGCACCGCTTTCGAGATGTTTTGCTAGCGTTGAGAGATCTTCATGACTTGGCGAAAGGAAGAGGTAGTGCCAGTTTGCGTTCATAGATTGAGCCGCTTTGTGCTCCTTTCGCTTTTCTTTTCGCTTCATGAAGAGTTTGAGAATCCAAGCCGTTCCACCAATACGACGTATTTCTTCGAGCGTGGGCATTCCTGCGATGGTCACAATTTGTCCGCCCTTTTTGACAATCTTAGCCATTTTGAGACTCTCTGCCGTTGTATCGAAACACACGTCAAATTTTTCTGCATTACTGTTTCCATAAACATCGTCAAACTTGGTGTTCTTGTAGTCTAATACTACATCTGCGCCGAGGCTCTTACACAACTCTTCTTTCTCACCTTTGGAAGCAGTCGTGACAACGAGGCTGGCCTTGAATACGTGCTTTGCTAATTGAATCGCCATTGTGCCAACGCCCCCAGCACCTCCTGAAATGAAGATGGAACCACCTTGTTTAAGCCCCGATGATTTGAGCACCTGAAGTGCAGTCATGCCAACAAGTGGAATTGATGCAGCTTCTTCAAAACTAAGGTTATCGGGTTTTGCCACCACGTTTGCCGTATCTGCAACGCAATATTCTGCCATCGCGCCTCTGTACCAGGGGGTTTTCTTCCCATCTTTTGCATTCCCAAAAAGGCGAGCAAATACGGGTTGGCCTACAGTAAATTTTCCTTCAAGGTCTGCTTCTTCAACAACACCAGCAACATCGTAACAAATGACGTGAGGGAAGGTCGCAACGGGTCGTACCATCTTCAAATCGCCTGAGAGCAGGGCTTTGTCAACTGGATTGATGGCCGATGCGTGAACCTTGATTACGATATTGTGTGATGCGTCAAAACCATAGGGATAAGCCACACTTGTTTTCTTCAATTGAGTCGGTTTACCGTACTTTGAGAAACCGATAATATTCATTTTTTTGCCGTTTGGATGTTCCATCATAACCCGGCCTGTGTGCTTTTGTATGTAAACCAAAAAGTGGCAGAGGTGTTCTTTTGTAACAATGTTGTAACCTGTTTCTTAATAACAAAATGATACTTAGGATATCTATGTCTCAAGCACAATCACAGCGAATGGCATCAATGTGCGATTCAGCTCGCAGCCATGTTGATGATTTACTGGTTTTACTTTCAAAATCAAAAATGCTCAGTATTCTCTACGTGATGAATTGTGATCCCGATCCAATGCGTTTTTCTGAAATCAAAAAGAGGGTTGACTCTTCTTCAACAACAGTTGCAAGACGATTGGGGGAACTTGAAGCCCATGGACTCGTCACTCGCACTGCTTATGCAACCGTACCTGCCACAGTTGAATATACCCTTACAAGAGATGCCATAGCACTTCAACCAAGTCTTGAATCAATGTTTGAGTGGGTGCTGAATCGAGCAGATAGTTCTCTTTGAATCCCAGCCAAAATACAAAGAAACGACATATCATTTCCACGAAATCACGAGGGTTCTTGCAAACCCCTCAAGACATTATGGAGAAGTGCAATGGGTGTTCAGTCCCACAGTACACTGCCTACCCACTGAATCAATTAAATTGACGATAAATTCTTCTCAATTTAGTCGCCGAAGGAACATGAGTGTATGGGGTAATTTCAATTTGTACTGGCTGAAGATTCTTGGAGTTCCATAACTTATCAAATCCTGCCATTGAAAGGTCGGATAAACCTTCAGGTTTGAGTTGTATTTCGATTTGGTCTGGAGCCTTTTGGATGGCGATATAATCAGTAATTTCATCACTCATTTGCATTATTGCTCGGCGAATCAAATCTGGCACTACTAACTCTGGTGTATCATCGACTCTAGTTAAGTGAAACATATCATCAGAACGACCCATAATCGCATCAATTACTTCCCGTTTATCACCACAAGGACATACTTTATTGGAAGTTACCAAAATATCATTGAGCCGGTAACGAATTATTGGTTGCGTTTTACGTTTAAAATCTGAGATTATTGGATGATACCAGCCTTTTCCCTCATCGATCCATTCTTTTTGAATCACCATCAAATCTTCATTCAAATGTAATGTGCCGTGCTTGCAAGTAGCTGCAAGTTCTCCTTCAGTTGAAGAATAAAACTGGTGTAAAGTTAAGTCAAAATGCCGCTCAATTTTTGCTCGGTCAACATCTTCTAAGACTTCAGCAACTGAAACCATTTTTCTCACCTTAATTGGAGAGTCAATATCAACAAAATAGCTCAACACACTTGGTGGACCCATCAGTATGTCAAGTTCATCCTTGATGATACTGTCATGTAATTCATCCAGCGGTTTCATTAAATCGTAAAAACTGAATTTAATTCGATTAGAACCAACTGACTCAAAGGTATTGGAATTAGCGCGTAAAATCAACCCAATTTTGTAGCGTTCAAATATTGAACCGTCAAGACCTCTAGATAGCATGAAACCGGCCCATGAAGCCTGTTCTTGTTCACTGATGAAATGCATACCTCTTGAGCCGCTAGTGCCAGAAGAATAACCGATTGAATACGGGCCAATTTTGGGCGAAAAATCACGCTTTTTTTCAGCCTTATCGGCTAGTTGTTTGGCGTGATTCACATCTAGCCTAACCGTCAACAAATCAGCCAAGTTGTCCATCATAATCGATTTATCAATAAGTGGGAATTTGGCCCATTCATCATCTGATAGCCCTTCCCAGTGCTTGCCGTAAAACGGCGAATTTTTCCTGACAAATCTTACTTGTTGCTTCATTCCCTTGCGCTGTATTTTTTCAATACGTTGTCGGCTACGGAATTTCTTTGGAGTAACAAAGTAACGAAACAGAGTTCTAAGTTTACTCATTCCAACTCCTCCATACCTTGCTCGAAGGTTTTTATTGGCTGCCAACCAAGGGCTGCCTTAGCACCTGATATATCGAGTGTTAACGAGCCTGTGACCTGTCTTAGACCATATGGTGTCAGGGTTGGCTCATAGGGCTTACCCGGTATTATTGACGCTACAGCACTGACAAGATGAGCGAGGATGAAAATTGGCCAGTAAGGTAATTTACGCTGCTGAAAGTTCCCAGAAAATTTAGCGGTGTAGGACTGCATAATCGAATTAAAAGTTCGTGAATCGCCATTAGAAATGTTGTAAAATTTACCTAAACTACTCTCCGGTGCCTCGATAGCAAGACAAACAGCATCAACGAAATTGGACAAACAGGTGACATCGATAAGTCCCTTTCCCTCACCGATGGTCCGGTAACTATTCTTACCGATCAGTCGCGTTAATCGAGGCAGTAGCGTTTGGTCTCCAAGCCCAAATACCGCTCTTGGTCTAAGGCCTATCCACTGATGTTTTGGTTGTGATAAACAGAACAATTCAGCATCATACTTACTTGCTCCATAGTGGTGTTTTGGTCTATATTTTAGTTCGGGTGTTGCATCCGTATGCGGCTTGTCGTGAGTCATTCGGTCAAAAATTGAGGCAGAAGATATCATCACTATACGAGAAACTGAATTTTGTTGACCTGCCTTATAGACATTTTTGGTTCCTTCAACATTGGTTTGGAAAAATCGCTTTTTACTGCCAAACGGTGCTGCATAAGCTGCGCAGTGGATAATCACATCACAATTTATTAATGCTGTAGTCAACTCTGCTAAATTACCTATATCGCATCTTTTCATTACGTGATTTTGGTTTTGCATGGCGGTAATTTTTGCCTGATTTCTACCAATGCCGATAACTGAATGACCTGCTTCGCTAAGCCTGAGCATGATTGCCTTGCCAAGTGTACCAGTAGCACCTGTAACCGCTATTTTCATACTTGCACCTCGTTATTTATGAGAAATATTTTTCCAGATTAAAATCATTAATGCCGGCCAAGAAATTGCTAGGAGCCAGGCCAGCCAAACCGGCAACAAAGGTGGACCGTCGACATCAACTGGAATTTCTGTAAAACTTGATTGACCATTAACTTCTAACCATACCTCTAATGTTTGGTTGCCAGAAAATGGGAAATTAACCTGTCCATTCCATATTGAATGATTATTTCTATCTTCGAAATTAGTCCGCATCCTAACAGTGTCTTTTTCTGTTGGATAAACCAGTTCAATCCATGCATTAGTAATATCACTAGTATCATTATTTGCCGGCAAGATTGATACCTCAGTTTCAATTAAGGCCTTTGGCGGCCAAATCATAAATTCAACCCAGACATAAGTTTCATTGACATCAATAAGGAATCTCTTTGGCGCATCTAATCCTTCACCATCTTCGGATAAGTGAATTACATGACCACTTGCTAAGGGGGTGAAAATTAGCAGCAGGAAAACGCCTGCTACAGACATCTTTGCAGTAGGCGGAGATTTCTTGCCAAGAGTAATCATTTTGTCTACTGATAAACGTTCAATTGCGGCACTAAAACCTTGACTCAAAAAGATAAATCCACGCAATACAAGTACAGTAATTACAACTGATAGAATGGTATTAAACAACCCGATTTGCGAAGGAATATAATCGATGAAAGTCGGCAACCATACCGCATCAACAACAATTACTAGAGCAATAAGTCTGTTGGGGTTTTGTAACACTGAATAGCGTCTTGTTGCTAAAAGAATTGGCAATAATAGCCAAGGTAAACATTGTGCAGCCCAGACTGTATGAGGCGAACCGGGTCGGAAATAATGCTCACTGGTCATCATTGACTCGACTAGAAGCGGTACCACTGTAAGGAATAATAATTGCGATGCTAGTAGTAAACTGGATAAGGCTAGCGCCCCATTCTTACCAAGTAATCTGTCGGCTAAAGGTAAGAATATTATCAGTGAAGCACCAGCAAAAATGATGTGCAGCATGATTTGTAAATTGAAGATATTAAGGGACCAGACACGAGGGTCCAAGAAGTTGGCAAAGGCAAGATGAAAATGGTATACTAAGGCCCAAAGAGTCCCGGTGATTACTAAGTTAAGCCATTTAGGAGTCGCCTCTTTTAGTCGGTTTCTCATTTGTAATGCTAGGACAATTGTCGCTACTTCTACTAACATTCCACCAGCAAAAGTCCAGATATGTGGAGGAGTAATTATGGTTGTATCGACACCATAGGAGGTATGCCAATAATCATCATATAATCCCCCAAAGACAAGGGTGATTAAGCCACATACCATCATCCATAGACTGGTTGGAGCAACAAATGGGCCAATAAAAAACCCTGCCTTCTCAGGGTTTTTTGAAACAAAACTATTCCACAAAATGTATGAAACAAGCATGATACTTGTTGGAACTATCCCGGCTAGAATCATTATGTGAGGTGGAGTAAATAATTCATCACGCCCAATATCGGTATGCCATTGAAGGTCAACTGCTAAGCCAAATCTAGCAATGATGTGGTACAAGCATAGTACTACCAAGAAGGCTAACAAGAAATTATCTTCCCTACTACGCTTTATTGTCATAATTAGAACACCCACTTGGCAGTTGTTGACTTACCAGAGCGGTCTACTATACGATGTTCTAGTGTATCATTATGTTTGTTGATCAACTGCAAAAATTCATGCATGTGTTTCCCAGATAACCAGTTTTGATGACCTTGAAAGAAGTTACTGCTTGACTGTTGTTCGAGAAATTCAACCGTGCCTGTTTTAACAAACCTATTTCGTTTAATACTTTGATCGAAATAGCCTGTTGTAGTTGTATTTGGAGTTAAATCAGAGTTGTCGTGAGTTATTGATTCACATTTAGGGCCGTCTCCCGATAGTCCAATTACCGCGACAACACAATACGACTCATATTCCCAATCACAATATTTCGTCGGACGATCATCTCCAATACACAGCAAGGCATAATCGGTTGAGAGAGCGGGTAATAAATCGGCAACTGATTGTATAGCAACGTGTGGACTGCAACTACCATCAGTGACGTCAAATGCAAAACATGACTGGCTATCAATTCCAATCCCATGACAGTGGATATCGAGATCTCCTTGGATGTGAGTAGCAAATGCTGGCTCGGTTCTAAAGTGCTCTCTATATACACCACCATGCACTACTAACCCGATTTCTTCGGGCTTAATACCTGCATTACTGATAGCCTTTTTAGCCAGCTTTAGGGTGGATTTTAACAAACCGGTATATCCTATTTTCTTACTTTCCCAAGACAACATTACAACCAATTTTCCACCCCCATTGGGAGTTTAAAATGTACGGCTAAGATTGCAAGACCTGAGCCAAATGAGACCAACAATGCTGTCTGGTCTGACTTTAGATAGCCGCTATTTTGAGAGATTTCGAGCTGAACACCGTGGGTAGTCGATGCAGTGTTGGCCGTTTTTTCAGTATTATTGTGTAGAAAGTTGATTTCCCCCATCACTTCAATTGCTACTTTTGCCCCTTTTTTGACTGCCTTGGGAGTTGTTGGGTGAGAATAAGTATGATCTATTTCATCCCACTTGAGTTCCATATAATCAATTGACCTCTTAAGAAAATCTCCTAAATTGTCAATAATACCGTTTTGCAAATCCTTAGCTCTAGTTCTCATCTGTGGACCAGCATGTGATTTACAGGCTTGTCCGATACAATGCCTGTTGTATTGTGCCATAGTAAATGGCTCACTAAATCTTATTCTACCAGATTCGTTAGAAGGTCCAAGGATGTACGCGGCAGCTCCATCACCAACGGTTAGTGAAGCAATTGCTCGTGGGTGAAGATACAAATTTCTTCTCTTGGCTTCACCAATGATAGGAGTAATGTGCTCCCCTGATACCACCAAAGCATACTTGCATTGTCCACTGCTAATTCTTGATTCGGCAATCATCAATCCGGTTAACATCCCCGCACATGCATTAGAAACATCAAAGGTTTGTGCGTTGGTAATTTGCAATTCATTAGCAATTAAAGTGGCAAAACTTGGTGATAAGTGTTGACGAAGTTTACCGTCCATCTTACTGACTGAACAATTAATTACCAAATCAATATCATCGGGTCCTATATCTATTCTTGAAAGAGCCTTTTTAGCGGCTCCCACGGCTAATTCGAAACTACCTTGGCCATTTGATACTTCACGATGGGCTAAGATTCCGGTTAAACGAACAAAATCTAGTGAACGCGGCAAATCATCTGGTGATGCAAATGATGTTGTCGCTACTTTTGTGTCCGGTAGAAAGCCAGCAAAAGATAGCATCTGGGCGTGATTATCACTCCCTAACATATCACTTGGTATTGTATTCTAATAAAAAAAGGTTCAACCGACATATACATTACAATTCCCGATAAATTTCGACAATATAAGAGATAAAACATAATCCTACCTAGTTAGACAGATTTATTCATTGCCTAATGTTGAATAGTTCATGGAACTTTTGTTAGTTGTAGTGAGCATGGTAATCACTTTACTGGCTGCAGCATTAACAGTACCTGCAGGTTTTGGTCTAGCAACAATGCTGACCCCAGTAGTATTATTTTGGTTACCACCACACGAAGCCATCGCTGTGGTTGCCATTATTCATGGCGCGCATAATGCTTGGAAATTTAAATTATTGAAATCCAGTGTTGATTTTTCTGCGGTAAAGCGCTATGGATGGGCTTTAGTAATCGGCGCTACAATTGGCGCGATATTGCATTCTTACATTCCTTCGGACCCATTGCTACTGGTTGTTGGAATAGCACTAGTGATTCTACCAGTTCTATCAGTTACTGAGAAATGGACAAATATTAGGCTACCAGATTCAGAGGATAAAATAGGCGGATTTGGCTCAGGGTTCTTTGGTGGCTTAACAGGCCATCAAGGTGCACTACGGGCAATGTTTCTTCAAAAACGGTTACCAGATAAGGTCGCTTATGCAGCAACTGCAAGTGTCTTAGCCTTGGCAGTAGACCTCACGCGCATTCCGATTTACATTATGTTTGAAGGGAGTGCAATACTTGACGAATTTATCTTGATACCATGTTTGGTGGCATCGGCAATTATCGGAGTCAATTTGGGTAAACGCTGGCTAACAAAGTGGAAACAATCAGCGATCAGTACTGGTATACTAGTCGCGATAGTTGCTAGTGGTGTAATGTATATTGTCGAGGCGACAAATAATCTAGGTTATTGGTGAAAAAATCAGAAGGTGGATTGCCATTCTTCGACGTCTTGCGCTGCTGCCCAATCTTCGTCTGTGGTTTCGCCACGTACTTTCAAGACCTCTCTTGCTAGCAACCAGTAAACCAATGCTAGTGAACGACGACCTTTGTTGTTAGCCGGCACCGCAATGTCTACGTTTCTTAGATTGTTATTAGCATCAACAATGCCAACAACCGGCAAGCCAGTATTTACTGCTTCTTTCAGTGCTTGCTGGTCAGCAGCAGGGTCGGTAACAAATAGGATATCAGGCTCAACATATGAACGTAGAGCAGGGTTAGTTAGAGAGCCTGGAATAAATCTTCCAACTGCTGAGTGAGCACCAACTGCTTCTGCGAATTTTCGAGCGGGTCTTTGTCCATATTGCCTTGCAGAAACAACCATAATTCTTGGAGCTTCGAATTTATTCAAGAACTCTGCAGTGGTTCTAATTCTGGAGTCGGTCATATTGACGTCTAGCAGATAAAGACCGTCATCCCTTACGGAATCAATGAATCTAGCCATATCCGCACTCTTCTGTTGAGTACCAATATTTACAGCATTTTCTTCATAGGTTTCAAACGGTAACAATAGACTTGTTTCTTCAGACATGAAATGACCTCTGCATTCGACCGACTTGACCCCCATATTAAACCGCTTCGCAACATGACAGATTTCCATAAATCATATTTTGAGGAAAAAACGTGACACAAATTGGCGAAGATTACAAGACTCAAGACATCAAAGGTACTCATATGGGGGATGTGACTAACCACGGCATAGGTTCACAATTTGACCCCTCGACAGCCAAGAAAAGTAAAGATGGCTTTTGGCGAGATAACAATAATAATTTGCCAAAAGTAAGTGCTAGTGACATTGAACGTCACGCATATTGCCCACTGTCTTGGGAGTTAGCGAAAAAAGGTAATTCTGGGCAGGGGGATGCGATTAATTCTGGCAAAACAAAGCATGCAAAAATACATGAACGGGTATCTGAATTTAAGATAAAACAAAGCCAATTCAAACGTCATATGATTATTTGGACATGGTGGTTTACTGTAATAATCGCAATAGTCATTGATTCTATTGCCTTCATGAGTATCGACGACATAGCATTATATCCAAAAGATATTGCCAAATATCTTGCTATGTGGAGCCTTACTGTACTACTTGCTGGCATTATTGCGGTATCAATTCCATGGCGTGATTGGCTTGGTTTTGATGTGACGATTAAACAACAGAAAAATGAGTTGATTCAAGAGACAAAAATCCTGCAGCCCGAGTGGGAACCTGAAGGGTTTGAAGGAGGGTGGTTTGAGGCTGGAAAAGTGGAGACGAGTTTGTTATTTGCGGCGATCTTGCTCGGAATCCATTCGATTGCCCTAAACGGGGCGGATAATAGAAAACAAGCCGGCTTTATCCTTATTGTGTTAGCAATGCTGTGGACTTTTGCTGCTTCGTGGCAATTGCAGCGCGCATTGATTACGGAAAATGAATCAGAGTTAGCAAGAAAAGATGTCGGGTTAAAAGAAGGCACTGAAGTCGCATATTCTGATGATGAAGAGTCTGCTGGATTACTTATTGATAATGTGACTGCGATAAGAGGAAGACCTGACCAAATTGTCATAATTGATGGAGAATTTATTCCTATCGAACAAAAAACCGGTCGAGTCCCTAAACGCCCCCATACATCGCACAGAAGACAAGTTCTAGCATATATCCACTTAGTTGAAATAAATACCAAAAGAACCACTCCATACGGCATCTTGAGATACGGCAATGAAGATATCCACCAAGTAATGTGGGACGATAATGCCAAGAATGAATTATTTGATGAGGTAAAAGAAATACAACGACTGATGGCAATTGGTGGTGCCAAGCGTAACCATGACCGAGTTGGGAAATGTCAGAACTGTTCTAGAAAGTATGCCTGTAATGAATCCCTTGCGGAATAATCATTTGTCACACGGTGGCTCGAGAGGGTATTGTTGACATACCCGGTGTATGGTTATCACAATTATGAAATTGTCTTGTAAAGCACCAATTGTTGTTTCACCCCAACCTCTAGATTCTACGTTTAAATCCCAGTCTCCGGATTCAAACGACGGGTCTGGCTCAAAGTTGTCAACTGTAGGAGTGACATCTTGGCAAACATCTTGTGACCAAATTGCTGCACCTGAAGGAGATGTGACTTCGGCTCTTACATATCTTAATTCGCTACTTAGAGCCTCATCAAAACAGGAAATCTGATCTGAACCACTCATGGTTACTTTGAAGTATATCTCGATTCTTTCAACCGTATCATCTACTGGAAATGATGTAAAATTCGAGTAGGGTTGAATTGAGATAGTAGTGAAAGTATGAGTCATATCCACTTTATCTGGGTAAGACACTCTTTCAACTGGTTCCCTCATACTTTCTATGGTTTCCCTTGCTTGTAGTAAGCCAAGACATCCAGATAGGCTAGATATCATAAACGTCGATATGAGGAACACTGCTAAACTATATCTCCTCATGGCTCTGCGATGAGCAACTTGGTTATCAAATAAGTGATTAATCGAGCGTGGGTTTGAAGTGTACAATTCAATCCGCAACTGTCCGGATGACGCACATGGTGGCCGAGCTCACGCAATGACGAACCCTATGAAAGCCGACGGACATCACTCAAATTCAGCGCCACAAACTGGGCACTCTTTGGCCATAATTGGTATTTCAGCACCACAAGAACCACATTCAGCAGTCTTTTTTGATGATTGACGTCGCTTAGGTTTTTGTCTTGCAGGTTGTAATTCATCAGTCGCCTTAATCTTAGCAATCGGAGTATCCTCATCCTCGACAGTAAAGTCAGAACTGGTTTCTTCGATCTCATTTCCTGCCAATGAAGAGTCGGAAATCCCAAGTCCAATGTGAACTTGATCCCCTGGCATTACTCCATCTTCCCCGGTTAATTCAAAGATTCTACCTCTTATTTCTGCATCGCTTGCTGATAAATCTGCACCATCGTCCTTGTGAGATACTAATTCTCCTTTGGATGCAAGCATGTCGTCAAGATCTTGTACTCCTGCGCTCATCTCTTTGAGGCCCTTTAGACGGGTAGTGACCTGTGAGTCGAATTCTTCAATCTCTTCAGGAGTAAGTCCTTCAGTGGAAACTTCTTCTTCATACGATTGTTCAATTTCGGCAATTTCAGCTTCTGCTGTAGCGATATTCTCATCCCAGAAATCACCAAATTGCTCCTCATCGTAACCAAATTCCTTAACGGTCTCGTCAAAGTCTTCCGACCCAGTGACCACTTCATTTTCATCAGTTTCTGGTAATGCGACCTCTTCTTTAGGTACAACTTTTCTTTCTCGACGTTGCCGTTGTTCAAAGAATGATGAAACATCTTGCTCAGCACCACAATATGGGCAATTATCCATTAAATCTGGTACTGATTCTCCACATTCGTGGCATTCGTGGAATTGTTTTCTCGCCTTAGCCAGATTAAAACTACAGTGGGGACAGCGGTTCTCGTCACCTTCCAATTCTCCATCACAGGCAGGACAATATTCGAAAATATCTCGTTCTACTTCTTCTTCTGACTCTCTAGTCAACCATATGGCAAGTCCAAAAATGACAAGTAATGAAACCACTGCAAGACCAATTAAAGCTGCTGTATTCATTCCTGAATTTTCATTCTCAACTGAATCAGAAACGGTGGAAGTGGTAGACAGTTTGCGAGTGTAGGTACTGGTAACTGCAGGGTCAGAAGGCGTCATTTGTATGGTTGTAGAAGGTGCGGTTGCGGTAAATTGACATTCTAAAGATACTTTCTGACTGATTTCAGAAACATTTACCGGAATTGTAACAATTAGTGAATTTGCGGTAGCATCATAGCAATCAATAGTTAAATCACCCAACTCTTGACTGGTCAAATTTATGGCAAAGATGTATTCTTCGCCTTCATCTAGAGGTAATTCCACTGATTCTCTATTCAAGTCAAGAATTCGTAGTGATGAACCTGCCCAATTCAGGACAAGTTTTGACTCAACTGAAATAGAATTAGTGGCGATATTATTGGTCAAGTCTCTGTCTAATGAATCGCCTGCCGGCGTCCACTCTGCAACAAAATTAGCAGTGTGAGACCCTGCTCCAGTTGACAATTCTTTTGTCCAATATCGCGACTCACCAGCATTCAGTACTATTATTGCCGAATTTGCTGAGACTCCTTCAAAGGTGTATGCTAAATTACCTCTTACCTGTACTCCGCCTAGATTTGTTACAGTTACGCCCCAAGTCACCTTGTCTCCTGCTTGTACTACTGGAGTCGAGGCTAGAGCGACGGAATCGACCAATACATCTGGTGACTCTAGTTTTATTAAGTTCGAAGATAGCCTATCGTTAGTAGTGTCTTCTTGGGTAAAGTCACCATCGCCAAATGGGTCAATGACTGCGGTGATTTGATAGCTTCCCGGTCCAAGCGAGCCAATCAAATTATTATCAAAATTATTTGACCAAGGTTGTTGAGTATCAGCCCCGCCAACTAAGGAAACGGTGAATGGCGGGGAAACTTCCATCCCGTCCGTGTGGGCAATTTCAAGCCACATAGTAACTTCTGTAGTGCCGCTGTCCCCTATTCTACCGATTGTTCCGTTAACAAACCATGGACCATTGACTGAACCTGAATTAGGCGTCACCTCTAATTCTCCGACGTGATATATATCCATACGAGGTTTAACCAACATAGCGACCTCTATGGTTTTGCTTTGTTCGGATGCTTCAGTCACTTCGTCGTTATAATCTGGAGTTAGATAAATTGTGTAGGAACCAGTTGCAGGAGCGGTAAAAGAGGTATTGACCCAAGTTTCCTGCCCGGGTGTCAAACTAGCAGTACTAATCATTTGATCGTTTATTGAACCCGGCAAATTTACCTCTAATTGACTCGCTGATGCAGGTTCAGTACCAGTATTTTTCACTAAAGATGAAATTTCTACAGTATCCCCTGCATATATCTCTGTAGCAGGCGTTAGTACGGTTTGCATTATTCGTAAATTAGGTAATCCAGCGACATCAAACTCAACAAAGAAGGAGACCTCGTTGCCGCTATTAAACGGATATTCGAAGGTAATCCATATTTTGTCATCACTTTCTAGTAAACCGTCCCAAGTAGCACTTACCGTTTCTGAGGTGTCACCTGAAATATCTATTACGTCTTGAACAAATTTGTTGTTATTGCTTAATTGATTCTTGTAAAATGCATAACCGACATTGTTAGCTTCACCTTGTTGAGTGTTGGTTAATGTTAGGAAAAAAGTCACTGAGTCCCCAACTGCTAGTCCAGTAGAAGGAATCATGGCCACTTGTGCCTCTGATGCTTCAATGCCACCGCTATTGTAAGCACTTGCACTGAGAGGAAGGGCGACCATGGTAAGCAATATTGCTCCAAGAAAGACCGCTGTTCTACCTGCCATCGTTTATATGGACAAAGGATGTAGCACTTGAACCCATCTCTAAACTTGCAGTCATATCAATAAAATCTGCGCCCATAATGTGAAGCCAGCAGTAACCTCAACCAAACATTAGATTACTGATAAATTGAGGGTAGCATTCAAGGCTTATCGCCGATGTGTAAACATCATGCGAGCAACTGGCATGGCGGCTTTTTTGTGCCTCTTGCTAGTATGCACAACAATTCAATTCCAACCCAGCACCAATAATCAACTGGCGGAAGAAACGGTTATTGCTCAATCTAATTCGGACGTTACTATCACTTTTACTAACGGACCCAGCAGCGGTCAAAGCTTGACTGGAGTTTATACACTTTCATTCAGTTTTGGCGGCACCGGTACTGTCACCTCACTGATTATCGAAATCTCTGATGGCACCACTTGGGACAATGTCGCCACTTTGACTGCCTCTCCATGGGTGACTTACCTAGATACGACAACTCTCACTAACGGTTCTTACACCCTCAAAGCAACAGCATATGATGATACTGTCGCTGAAACTGTAGCCGAAATTTCACCAAGTTTTACCATTGATAATCAAATACCTATAATCACGCAATTTACTGTTGACAATATTGAATATGGCACTGGAAGTTCGGCATTAGACAGGGCTTGGTTTTCCATTGGTTCAACTGCGGCTTTAGAGTTTTCTTGGAACGCTGCTGATGATGATTTGCTTAGAGCAACCCTAAGCAATGTCCCGGGGCCAGGTGCTCCAGCAAGCGACGGTCCGTCCAATATTGCCTATGGCTGGGATTGGTCTTCGGGTAGTTTTGATGAAGGTACTTGGAACCCTCGACTTACCGTTTATGACAATTCCGGACTCAGTGTGACCGAAACTATGTTTATCGGAATTGATCGAACTGGACCAACAATCGGTACAATTACTAGTGGTTCATCATCAGGGTGGCTATCTAGTTCAAGTGTGACGTTATCTGGGTTGATTAATGCAGTAGATGATGGACAAGGCAGTGGACTTGCTTACACTGAAGTTAGTTTAGACGGGGCATCATGGACGCAAAATACGCTAGACTCTTACACACTCAATCTAAATGATGGCAGCCATACAATTTCTATTAGGGCAGCAGATAATGTTGGCAATATTGGCCCAACTACCCAAATTTCAGTTCAAGTTGATACTGAAGACCCTATTGCCAACGGTTGGTTGGTAGATGAACTGACCACTGCACTAACCGGTTCAGCAAATGTTGAATTCCTAGCCATAGATGAAAGCTCTGGAATTGACAATACTAATTCATTCATCGAGTATGGATTTGATGCTAATGGTTTTGGTCAAACCCCTGATTTATCTGGTTCTTGGCAGGCCTCTATGGGTAGCGGACTAGACAGTGAAGTGGCACAATTAAGTTGGGCTACAAAATCTAGGCAGTATTTGATGCTTAGAGCTACTGTTACCGATATCGCAGGAAATTCTTTCCAAACAAGTCCGGTGTTTTATCAGATTTTGCCTAGTCTAGACTTTGAATGGAATTTAACTGAAACTAATATTGATAGATTAATCGTCAAACCAGGAGATTCCACTGGCAATATTACTGTAACTGGTCTGTTAGAGGTCAATGAAAATTATGGCGGAACCATCACATTGCGACTTGAATCTGCACCAGCCGACCGGGACGCTCAAGTTGCGTGGACAGTCATAGAATCTCGAACTCTTGATGCAGGTTTAATGACTGACCAGGAAGAATTACTTCTTTGGAATTATACTGTACCAAGTAAAGGTCAATTCGATTTAAGATTGGTCATTGACCCAAATAACGTAATTGATGAATATAATGAAAACAACAATCAAAACTACATGGTAGTCACTGGTGCTTCGGTTAGTAGCGTAATTAATGCCCCGTCATTTAACCCTTCAATAGGTGCAATAATTGTTTGCGCTTTCGTTATTTCACTACTACAGCGGAATACAAGGGATTGAAAAGATATGAGTCTCACGGACGACCATGCGACAAGGTCTTCCTAGGGTGCCAAAAGACAGGATTGCTGTTTTGATAGGAGCCAAAGGTACTACGGTGAAATCAATTCGCGAAGCATGTGGATGTCAAGATTTATTCATCAATTCTGAAACTGGTGATGTCGAAGTCACATGGGGTGAACCGGGAAGTTATGACCCGGTTAAAGCAATGAAATTACCTGATGTGGTGAAGGCAATCGGCCGTGGAATGTCGCCAAAGGCGGCAATTCGCTTATTTGATGACCAACATTTTTTCGAAATGGTTGATTTGAGAGACTTCGTTGGTAAGCGTTCAAATCAGCAACGAAGAGTTCGCTCAAGAATTATTGGCAGTCAAGGAAAAGTAAGACAATTGATTGAAAGTCTTACCGATACCGAGATTACTATTTACAAATCCACAGTAGTTATTATCGGCGAGCAAGAAGGTCTCTTTGCTGCTAGACAAGCAATAGAAATGCTGGCTGGTGGCTCTGAACATGGGTCTGTGCTGGGTTTCTTGGAAAAAGATCGAAGGAAATCAAAAATAAGTAATCGATCTCTAGATTCTATCGAAATTAAATCAGCTTCCGTCGAAACGACTGGTTTTGAAAATTTAGTTCCTGGGCTAACAGAAATCTCTAATCGGAGGTCTAGGAGAATGCGAGCCAGCCAAGTGGACCCAGAAGATGGAGAAGCGGTCTTTGAAATGATGGAATTATCTGAGGATGAAACTGTTGTTTGGGAAGAGGAATGACCATTCATTCTTGTTCCACAATATGTGTCAAATCCATATTAAGCACCTCATACATTGCTTCAGCAAGTTCCTTATCTAACCCGTTTTTATTACCCCATTCCACCAATCGAGTAACGTCCCTGATGAGGAACTCCTGTGCTTTAGGATGAGTTTGTATTACTGCTTGACCAACATCGATTACGATTGGTCCAACCTCATCGCTCCATAAGATGTTGAACGGCGAAAAATCTCCGTGGACCAAGTTTGCTTTTTGCCATGCTACCGCAAGAAATTCTAACAATTCATCATATACTTCTTGCGGATTTTCAACTGAAACCTCGCGTAGTTTAGGATATGGTGAGGTATCATTACCAAGGTAATCCATCACCAAGACGTTTTTGTGAATACCCAGCGGTTGAGGCACCTTAAGACCCCATTTGGCTAATCTCGATAGATTTCTTTGTTCTTTCCTCACCCATATGTCGACTAGGTCTCGATGCCGGCGTCGGAGTCCGCTGAATCTGCGATCGCCTTCGATATATTGAATTAGATTCTTAAAAACTGCATTAGAGGTGTGAAAGATTTTGATTGCAATCGGTTTACCATTTGGGTCTGTACCATGAAATACGTGGGCTTCTTTACCTCTAGCGACGGGAAAATCAACCGTATCAATGACTTCATTTTTCATCAACTTAAATATCGACATAAGGGTGAGTCTATCAAAGACTTGATCAAACACTCGTCGGTCAACCCATTCAAATGAACCCTTTCCCATAACTCCTTGCAGTTTATTTTCTATGTCCCGGAATAGGGATTTGTACCGTTTTTCCTTCATCCACTCATACTTACCAGTAGAAGTTTCTAGGGAATCGATAAAGTCGCGATCATCTCGTTCATCTTGGTCGATTTTCTTCTTTGACTTTGACCGCTTTGATTTACCTTTCCGGTTGCGGTTCTTATTGATTGCCAGTTCGTCCCAGTTTTCTTTTCGGTCTTTCAATCGACCACCTCTGGGCTTTTATTTAGCCGAATAATGAGTCGATATCGATGTCTTCATCATCATCATCGCCCTCATAACCGGAATCTGGATATTCTTCAACTGGGACAAAAGGCTCTTCGGTGGCCTCTGTTGGTGCTTCTTTGGATTCTACTTCTTCAGCTTCCCCAAACATGTCATCAACATCGTGTTCTTCCTCTTCACTAGCATCACCAAACATAGAGTTAACATCATCGTCAGAATCCTCGACCACATCATCCTCTTCTTCCTCCATGACTCCAAAAATATCATCATGCTCGTCGTCATCATCATGGGTTACATTCATTCCAAAGATATCAACATCATCAGGGAGAACTCCTTTTCTCGATAAGTACATGGCTTGAGTTTTGGTATATCTGTGCGTTACGTCAGCCTTAGAATCCTGAAAATCCCATGGCCAGACAATTATCAAGTCACCCTCTCTAACCCATTGTCGACGCCTCATTTTACCAGGAATCCTAGCAAGTCTAGTCTCTCCATCTTCGCAAAGTATTGACACTCTTCTGCCGCCTAGAATTTGGTCGGCTAGGGCAAACATCTCGTTGATTTTTCGGTTTGGCATTTTGACACGAATCTTACTAGTCGAACCGTCCTCTGGATTTTCCAGACGGGCTAGCTCTTCTACGTCGACTTTTTCTTCGTGTCTTCTACCCATTGAGTCTCACTCATCCGGCCTAATCGACATCCCTTATTGAATTGACCACATAGAAGGAGATTAATTCCAACTATAATTTAGGCTCTTTGCAGCAACTTCACAAATCTCTAACAATTGGTCGCTAGCAACTCCCATGAAGAGTGTCACCATTAAACAGGCTAGGATGGCAAATCTTACTTGCCAGCCTGATGGTAGCGGTCCTGTCCTGCCTTCTTCAGGTTCCTCAAAGAACATAACAACTACAACTCTTAGATAGTAAAACACCGATATTGCTGAGTTAATTACCATAGCAAGGGCTAACCACCAAACCCAGTGAACATCGGCAAGACCGTAATCTCCGCCAGCCATTATTTCAGCACCCATCTGGCCAATTGCCACCTTGACAATACCCATAATGACTAGAAGTTTAGAGACGAATCCTGCTAATGGAGGTACACCAGCAAGTGAAATCATGAAGACAAACATAGCAACTGCTAGGAATGGTTCACGCTTTGCTAAACCACCAAGCGATGAAAGACGTGATGCATCACCATCTGATTCTAATACCGAGAGAACTAGGAAAGCTCCAAGCTTAAACGCAACAAGAACCACAAGATGGAAAATCACTGCGGTTAGCACGGCAACGGCTGCTTCACCGGGCTCTCCTGCAAGTGAGTCATCCCAATTCCATGCCCCAATCGCAGTTATTGCAGCAAGCATGTATCCCGCATGAGCGACTGACGAGTAGGCAAGCATACGCTTAGGATTCGTGCTGCCAAGGGCAGCAATATTACCCCATGTCATAGTGACTAGTGAAATTATTCCAAGTAAAGTTAACCATACAGTACCGTCTTCGCTCGCCTCAGGTGATGCAACAATTAGCAGCATTCTGATAAGTCCGATGATACCCATTGCCTTGCTGGCTGTAGCCAAAATACCGGCAACTGGGCTGCTAGCACCTGCATATGCATCTGGCGCCGCAAAGTGGAAAGGCGCAGCACTAACTTTGAATCCAAAGCCAACCAAAACAAAGCCAATACCGATTAGTGGAAGGGGATCAGTTCCATTGATTACGAACTGTGCGGCAAGGACATCAAATTGTAAAGAACCAGCCCATAAGTAAAGCATTGAAAGTCCATAAAGCCCAACTCCAGAGGCTACTGAGCCCACGATGAAATATTTCATTCCTGCTTCTGTACCAACCTTAGATTCCTTGTAGAAGGCAACTAAGACATAGGTTGAGAATGAGGCTAACTCAAGACCAATAAACAAGACAAACAAGTCTTGTGCAAGGGCAACTACAGACATACCCAAGCCACAAGTCAACATTAGAATATAGAAATCCGCTTGTCGGCGATTGTTATACAGGTCATCTGTAGACAATCTAGGACCTATTCCTTTGACTTCTAAACGATTCATTGAAGCAAATGCTGCTAAGGTAAGTGCACCAAAGAAGATCATTTCAAAGACTCTACTAAAGCCATTTACCAACAACAATTGTGTGCCGCTTTCAGTAACAATGGCAGTTCGGTCAACTCCATCTTGGAACGATAATACTGTTTGGACAAATGCTGCACCTAAAGTAATCGTAGCGATCCATGCTGGCATCTTAGGATTGCTGGTAATTTTGAATCTCTCACCACCAAACAACCACATTACTCTAGTCTGAGTACCTGGTATTCTGAAGGTCCCTTTACCGATGTTTGGGATGATAATCAATGCTAAGAGACCGGCAAAAATTATCAGTTCAGGGCAAAGTGCCGCAATGAAACCATCACCAAATGGCTCAACGTTTTGTACAGTGGACATATCAGGCACCTCCCTTTAGGAGAGGGATTATTAGGCCCTCAAATGCTTGTATGGTCCAATCATCCATCATGTCTAAAGCAATCCATGGCAGAACACCAAAGATTATGGTGAATAGAGCCAATATCAACATGGCGAATTTTTCTGAATTACTGATATCAGGAATTGCGTGTCCTTTCATAGACGCTGGAGGTTGTGTATCTTCTCCGCCTTCGAATATTGTTCTCTGCATTGACCATAGATAATAAGCGGCAGTTAGGGCTAGAACAAGAGCTGGTCCAACCATCCACCAAATGCTCCATCCATCAAGAGAAATCATTTTCCAGAGGGCGATTAACATCATAATTTCAGCGACAAACCCGGCAAGCAGCGGTAGACCCAAAGACGCCATCCAAGCAAACATCATTGATGTAGCAAGCCATGGTGAATGTTTAGCCATACCTCTCATCGCCCCGATTTCCATACTGTGATAATGATGTTTGAAAGCACCGCAAACTGCGAACAGCATTGGACTGATTATACCGTGAGCGAACATCATGAAGAGTGCTGCAGCCCAGCCCATTGGCTGCATTGTAGCAATTCCGATTAGGATTACTCCCATGTGAGATACCGATGAATAAGCAACCATCTTCTTGAGATTGGTTTGACCCAAACAAACTATTGCGCCCCAAACTAAGGAAACCATACCAATTATCATCAAGGCTAATTGGAAGTGATATAATGCATGTGGAAACAAACTGATCGGTAACCTAAACATTCCATAGGCGCCCATTTTCAGCATTACTCCAGCAAGCAGCATAGAGCCACCTGTTGGTGCTTGTACGTGAGCATCTGGCAGCCAAGTATGGAATGGAACTGCTGGAAGTTTGACTAAAAACCCAATCATCAGCATAACAAAGAGTATCTTTTGCATTTGAGCGCCCAGATACCAGTTGTCTCCAATATTGTTAGCCCTAGCATTATCTATCAGTTCTGGAATGGAGAAACTCCTACCAGTCATCGTCCCTGATGAGGCCAAACTGTATGGGTCTTGTAAGAAGTACAAGGTGATTAGACCTAACAGCATTACTACTGATGCAGTGAAGGTGTAGATGAAGAACTTCTGAGAAGCATACTTTCGATCTTTGCCGCCCCATTTTAGAATAAGGAAAAACATTGGAATTAGAGTTAATTCCCAAAACACGTAGAACATGAATAAATCAAGTGAAACAAATACTCCAATTAGCGCACCGCCCATCATCAATAGAAGAGGGAAATAGGTGGCTCCATGTTTTTCATTCCAGGTAGCAATTATGGTGACAGGTAGCAAGAAAGTAGTCAACCAAACCATAGGGAAAGATAGTGCATCAAGGCCAACAGCCCAATTGATTCCAAGACTTTCAACCCAGGTATATTTATGTTCAAACTCATATTCATTGAAACCTATATCCATCCAAGTTACATCGCCAAAGTATCTAAAGAACATACCAGTAGTAAGAACGAGCATCAACAATGAAAATACTAGACATGCCATTCTAACTGGTCCAACTAAGCGAGCACGCATTCGAGCATTGCCGTTAGACACAAAGGCTAGTAAAATCATGCTGGCAATTAATGGGAACGCCACCAAAGGTATAGAAATTAAGTCAGTCAATCAAGCCACCCCCCAAAGTAAAAAGAAAATACCTAATGTCCCAACTGCGACCATTAGAATGTAGTCTCGAGCAGACCCTGTAGTCATTGAACGAACAACTTTGGAAATTGATTGAGTTCCAGTCTCAATCTTCTTTATTACTCCATCAACGATATTCTTGTCAGCCTCTGCTGATTTATCTGAAAATCCGGCGACAATCTTGAGCATAGCCATGTCGTAATAGTGGTCAATGTAGAGCCTGTTCTCTAGTGCTCTAGACAATCCAGAGTTAGCGATTGCTTGGTTATCGAAATTATAACGATTGTAGACCCAAGCATTTAGTCTAATAATTGGCTTCATCCATGGCTTAACTTTCTCGCCTTCAGCCAAACTGCCGCCATACAGCGAAAGGGCAAGACCTGGCCCTAATACTGCACCAATAGCAATTGCTACATATGTTAGAATGAAGAAGAATGTGTCTCCATTAGCAAATGCATGACTCATTTCGTAAGCGATGCCCTCAAAGAGATTCTTTTCAGATAATAGACCATATTCGCTGTCTGGTGCCCAGTGAGTAAAGCCCATTCCAGCAAACAAAATAGCTGATAGAGTGACAAAGGTAAGGACAAATAATGGGATTTTAATCCAAGTATTAGTTTGACCAACGTGGGCTGCAACTTCGGTCTTTGGTTTGCCAGCGAAGGTCTTCAGCCACATTCTTGACATGTAAAATCCAGTCATTGCGGCTCCAACAAGCACACATATTGCTGGCAGGAAGAAACGAGGATCTTCAAGAGCAACCCTCCATGCGTTGGCGATGATTCCTTCTTTAGACCAAAAACCACCAATCAGTGGAAGACCCATAATTGAGGCAGAACCTACCAACATTGCGGTAGCGGTAAGTGGCATCTTGGAAGCCAGCCCACCCATGTTGTCCATTGATTGTGCGTCAAATTCTTCTTCGTGATGTTCATCATGGTCGCCATGATCATCATGATGATCGTCATGGTGGTGTAAGTGATGATGAGCATGATGCACTTCGTGAATTACTGAACCACTGGCCATAAACAGCATACCTTTGGCCATTGCGTGATTAAACAAGTGGAATAGAGCAGCACCAAATGCTACAATAACAATGTAATGTGCATCAGCATCAGTTTGCCAGTCAAGAGTATTAGCAAGGAACATTGCGCAACCTAGACCTGTGAAGATGTAAGCGAGTTGACTCATTGTTGAGTAAGCTAGGACCTTTTTCAAATCGTGCTGGACAAAGGCAATTGCTGCCGCCATTACTGCAGTAATTCCACCAACTAGGGCAATGATGAATGCAAGGTCAACCAAATCATGTTGTAGATACTCTGAGCCAAAGAATGGAAACATCCGAGCAACTAAGTAAAGACCGGCATTGACCATTGTTGCTGCGTGAATAAGTGCTGAAACTGGGGTTGGTCCTTCCATAGCATCAGGCAACCATACGTGTAATGGGAATTGAGCAGATTTACCTACCGCACCGATAAACATCAGACCAAGTGCCCATTGCAAAGTGCTAGATGAAACTCCAGCCATGAATGTCTCATCTTCAACCGCGCTAAAGATAACATCATAGTCAAGTGAACCGAACATATCCCACATCATGACTAGGCCGATTATCAAGAATACATCGCCAATACGAGTGGTCAGGAACGCTTTCTTTGCCGCATATGCTGCGCTTGGTTTTTCGTAATAGAAACCAATCAGTAGGTAGGAACAAAGACCCATAATTTCCCAGAAGATAAACAACCAGAGGAAGGAGTCTGCTAGTACCATACCTAGCATACCGGAACAGAATAGTACAAACTCTGCGTAAAAACGATGGTTTCGGTTATCATTGATAGGATCGGTATTCATGTAACCAATGCTGAAGATATTAATTAACAAACACAAGAATGACGCCACAAATAGCAGCATAACAGTGATGTGGTCGATATAAATTCCAAAACCAAAGGAAATTGATGTTAAATTACCGCTCTCATATACACTGGAATTTAGCCACAGGAAATCTACGGAATCTTTCATGCTGGCAAATCCCCCAAGATGATCTTTAATCAACAATAGAGAGATGATTAAACTAGAGGCCATGACTACTAAAGCAATTATGCCTCCCTCTTTCATTGTGTCTTTCCAAAATGGGTTCCTGTTGAACACCCGCCCAAGGAATAAAATCACCGGGAATGCTAACATTGGAAGAAGAATAATCAGTGGTGCAAATTGCATTAATTCGCTATCGATGATTGTGTCTGTGCCTGTTCCTGCCACCATCTCACCTCAGTTCCTCAAGACGTCTACATCGTCCAATGATATCGTTTCGTGTTTACCGTACATGGCAAGGAAAATGGCTAATCCAATTGCCACTTCACTCGCTGCTATGGCGATTGCAAAGATTGTGTAAACCCAACCAGTTGGGTCGCCGTGATGCACTGCTGCTGCGGCAAATTGCATATTAGCAGCATTGAGCATTAGTTCGATACACATCAAGACAATGATGGCATTCTTTCTAGTGAAAGCTCCACCAAGTCCGATGATGAACAATATGGCTGAGAGGGCTGAAACCCATGCTGGATCTATCATTCCTCTTCACCGCCAAATTCCCAAAGCAGGTTTTCCCTTCTTTCATCACGAATCAGATAGGCAGCACCAATCATTGAAGCTGCCATTAGCACCCCTACAATGAGTAACGGCAAAGCCCAATCATTGAGTAGTGAGTCTGCAAGTCCGTTAGTAGTTGGTTGGTCATCACTAGAGTTTGCCCAAACTTCGTCAGCGCTGAGCACGGAAATCAAGATCATTGCCAGTGCAAGTAGGCCAATTCTGGTAAGTAAGGATACGAACTTCATTCAAAATCCTCCTCCAATATTTGCCTTCTAGTCAGCATTATACCGAACAGTACCACCAAACCAACGCTAGCGAGATAGACTAAAATTTGTATGGCTGCTAAAAACTCTGCACCCAAAAGAATGAAAATACCAGATACTGCCATGAAACAGAAAATGAGTGACAACATAGAGTGTGCCACTCTTTGAGCAAGTATTAGTCCCAGTGCGCCACCAATGGTAATGGTGGCAAATAGGAAAAATACTCCTGCTTCGACAATACCTGCTACATCCATCTCAAGCACCTTCTTCGGCAGCAGCCTTGGCAGCCTTAGCAGCCTTTTTGGCACGCTTATCTTTCTCTTTGTTAGCGCGCTTGGCTAGTTCAGCATCAACCGCTTCTTGGTGAACAGAAGGCAGTACTCTAGTTCTACTTGCATCAAACCACAAATCTTGACGGGTAAAACCTGACATTCCGTCGTATTCATTGGTCATGAAGAAAGAAGTGAAACCGCATGCCTCCATACATAATCCACAGAACATACAACGACCTAAGTCGATTCTACCGGACACTATTTGGTCATCTGCGACAAATAATTCAGTTTGTTCAACCTCTTGTTCAATGCCTGAATCGTTCCATCGAACCATTGCTGTACTACCTGACAGATCAAGCACCTCAGCAAATCTCCATTGGTCAGGAGTGTCTGCGTGTGCTGTAACGTGATTAAAATCGTCAGATGATTCTGCTATCTCGGGGATTAATTTAGCGGCGTAGCCACCGACTTCTAATTCTGCGCCGAATCCTTCGTGTTCCCCGTCAGCACCGTCTAATACGTCTACTCGAAGTTCGGTAGTCATATGCAGACAATCGTTTGGACAAGCGGTAACACACAGTTTACAGGCAGTACAGGTCTCCCAAATGACCCCGATTCTACCGTTGTAATTGCCTGGGACGAACAGCCAAGGCTCCATGTCTTCTAATCGCTCATAGGGATATTGAACAGTCTGAGGCTTCCACAAAGTTGGGAATAAGTCTGATGTGACACGGTCAGGAGCAAATTGTTGTTGTGTTATGTCATTGTATTGACTGTTTTTGTCGGCGCGAGCTTTTGACCCGTCGTCGAGGAATTCCGGGTGAGTCGTGTTGTGATAGCCCATTGCTAGACGCTTGCCAAACAACTTTCCGAAAATCGGGAAGGTTCTCAGGGCGGTAATGAGCGTTATCTTAAACGGGTACCAAAATAGGTTTCTAAAATTCGGTTTTGCATGGGGGTGCATTGGCATATTTTCACCTCACTCCTGCCCCGGGACATAAGTTCCCGCAGGCTTTTCTGTGTAAACGTGGAACATACGTTCAGTATTTCCACTCTTATCCTCATCGTTGAGGAATAGGACAAAGATTCCCAACCAAGCAATCGTGGTCAAGATTGGAACTAACATTGGAACTCCAAAAGCGTCCCATGCCCAGCCGCCAGCGGCTGTGTCTTTCATTTCAGTAGGGTCGAATAAGTAGAGGCGGTAAATACCAGCCAGCACCACTTGTAATACTGCCAATGGCAATAGGATTCGCCAACCAAATTCTAAAATTTGATCAGTTCTAATCCTAGCGAGTGAAAATCTAGCCCAAACGAATACTAGTAGGAATACCAGCCAAGCTTTAATCAGCACAACTATCGCACCAGGAATCAATAAGTAAGCATCACCTAGAAGCGGGATTTGGCTAATCAATCCTTGGAATGGCAAGTGCCATCCACCCAAGAAGAAGTGAGTGAATAAGAAACATGCAGCATAGGTTCTGATGTATTCTGCCATAAATAGCATACCAAATCTCATGCCACCATATTCAGTCCACCAACCTTCAACTAATTCTGCTTCAGCCTCAGGCATATCAAACGGCACTCTTTCCACTTCAGCAATCATAGTTAAGAGGAAAAGTCCGGCTCCAAGCGGCATCAGGAATAAATTCCAAGCGCCGGCTGAATGTTGGAAATGAATGCTTTCAATTATGTTGAATGTGCCTGATAATACGGCGACTGATAAGAGCGTCAAGAGCAATGGAATTTCGTATGCAGTTAGTTGTGCTGCTGACCTGATTCCGCCAATCAGAGTATATTTGTTGTTGGAAGACCAACCAGCGAAAAAGACACCAATTGGCGCAATTCCAAAGATTGCGATTGCGTAAAGAATAGAAAGTTCGGGGTTTGTTGCATACATACCACTTGACAACGGTATTATTCCCAAAATGAGTAACGTTGAGGATACGATGAGGAAGGGTGCCACTTCAAAAATCAGTTTGTCAGCTCGTTGTGGCACCATATGCTCTTTGACTAAAAATTTCATACCATCAGCCACATTTTGGAAGAAGCCAGGGAATATCGAATAACCCATCCACGACCGATTGTTTACTCTGTCGACTGTGGCGAATTTTTCATCTCGGTTGCCAAATTTTTTGTTTAGCCATTTGTTTAGACCGCCTATGGGTTTGCCTAATCCAAACGGCAACATATTCCACCATTCGCCTGCAGTAACACCATTTTCTCCAACCCACAAGGAACGTAATGCAGTTGTTGCACCACGTCTATCGTTCATTCTAGCGACTGCTTTACGCTCAATCCACAAGATGGCGAATTGGGAAAAGAATAGCATCAAAAACACGATGTTTACCACCGCAAAAGTTGCGAGTCCAAAGGCAATCTGTGCCGAACTATCTTCTAGAGGAGTTCCTTCTAGAACTTTTGGAATTAAATCTTCGAAGGTCGAGAATAATAGGCCCCTTAGATCGTATTTGTCATCCATAATCTCACCTCAACGATCTGTTTCCCCAATACACGGGTCGAAACTTCCCATAATTGCTGGGATATCAGCGACTTTATATCCGATCATTGTCTTAGCAACAAATGGAATTGTGATGAACATTGGAGAACGGATTGATAGCCTGTAAGGCTTTTTACCTCTTCCTTCTCCACCACCTTCGATGTAAAATTGGGAGGCCCCTCTAGTACACTCGTAGTTACTAAACCCGGTTGCACCTTCAGGTGCTCGGGTTGGGGCTTTTGTGTAAATCATCTCATCCCCACTAGCGTAATTAGTGTTTTTGCCGCCCGGTATTTTTTCAATAGCATCAAGTACCATTCGACAAGATTGACGCATTTCCTCGATTCTAACACGGTAACGATCGTAGCAATCTGCACCTTTGACTGAGGTCGGTTTCTCAACCGCTGGCTCCCAATCAACTTCATCATACACTGAGTATGGGTGAGCCCATCGCACGTCATAGTTAACACCAGCAGCCCTGACATTAGGACCAGATACGCCGGCTTCGACCATTTCCTCTGCGTTACAATATCCAACACCTTGAAGGCGAACCAACCAGATTGTTGATTCGTCCAGCATCATTTCATATTCTTCGATTCTCTTTTCGAATAATTTCACTTTGGCAATCATTCTATCAGCAAAGCCAATTGGAATATCTCGCTTTACTCCGCCGATACGAGGATAGTTGTAATGCATCCTAGAGCCACCTAATTCCTGTAACAAATCAAGGAACATTTCTCTGTCTCTCATACACCAAGTCATCAATGTAAGATTACCTATGTCCGGTCCAAAAGCGCCAAGCCACATAAGGTGGCTAGCTAATCGTTGTAATTCTGCAGAAATTAGCCGAATATATTCCGCTCTTTCAGGGACGTCTGCCTCGAGCAAATCCTCTGCTGCGTAAATGTAAGAATTAGCCCAAGTCATTGCGCTAACATAGCATAATCTGTCACAATACGGCGTAACTTGTGTGAAATCTCTTGCTTCACAGATTTTCTCTACACCTCGATGGATATAGCCCAATTCTGCTTCTGTATCGATTACTGTTTCACCATCGACTTTTACTCTTAGCGTCCACAATCCGTGTGTCATTGGATGTTGGGGTCCCATTGTAATCCACATTTGTGCCATGATCTCACCTCACTTTACCCGGCCCTCATCTGCCGGTTTCCTAACGAACCCTTGGGCATCGTCATACATCTCATTATAATCATGATATCGAATCTTATGTTGCTTTTGTAATGGATGGAATCCATCTGGACTGTCAAGCGGATTGAGTACTCTAAACATATTCTCGTGGCCTTCAAATTGAATTCCAACTAAATCCCAAGTCTCTTTTTCATTCCAATCCGCACCAACCCAAACCTTTTGCACGGTTGGAACTGAGGGGGCGTCGTTATTTGGTAAATTGATTAACACTTCAAATTCAACCGGGATTTGTGAACCAAGCATCTTTTCAGCAACATAAACTGTACTTGTATCTGGTCTTTGGTTGCTGATTGGTTGTCTAAGAAGATGGTATGCCAATCCCCATCCCCGTTCATCTGGGCCTTCGGGGTAATGTGTACCGGTAATCATTGAGCAATAGTTTACTCCCATGTCGAATTTCATCCACTTGGCCAGTGCCTGCCAATGTTGTGGCGGGGTAACGACTCTCACGAAGGAATATTTCTTGGCGTTGGAATGCTGAACGATGTCTGCACTGATGCCTGAGCCGCTGAATTTGTCGTTGATCGCATCTGCGCATTCAGTGACTGCTGCCGCATTTTGCTCGAGAGTAATTTTCATCCCCATTACTCATCACCCACAATAATCGGCTTCTCTGACTCACGGCCGGAGCTTGGCGCTCCGCCAATTCGAATTATTTTCTCGCGCAACAGGCCAAATCCGTCAATCAGTGCTTCAGGCCTAGGAGGGCATCCTGGGATGTAAACGTCAACTGGAATAACGGTGTCAACGCCCTCTAAGATGTTGTAGGACTGGAAATATGGTCCGCCCGAAATAGCACATTCGCCCATGGCTATGCAATATTTTGGCTCTGGCATTTGTTCCCACAGCCTAACAATCTTGTCAGCAAATTTCTTTGATATTGGGCCGTTAACCAATAAAACATCTGATTGTCTTGGAGATGAACGGAATAGTACGCCAAATCGGTCTCCGTCGAATCTCGGCGTCGCTGCAGCAGCCATTTCAATAGCACAACATTTGATCCCCAAGTGAAGAGTGAACAATGATTTTCTGCCAGCCCAGTTGAAAAATCGGCCTGCTAGAACGCTCAAGAATTGTTTGATTTTAGTGGCCTTTAACGCTTCATCGGTAACCCCACCGACCATTTCTACCAATGCCCGGCTGTTGAATGCTGCAAAATTTTCGCCTGTATCTGCCATAATTTCACCTCAGATGTAAATTCTACCTCTTTTTCTAAAGACGTACCAAACGCCAAGTGACATGATTGCGAAGTAAGTTGAAAGCACCACTAACGCATCTTTTGCTCTGTCTACCGCGCCGTCTCTAGCACTATCTGCTAAATCTTGTGCTGTTGCATCTGAAGCAACTATTCCGCCCAAAACTAGGAACATGAAAGCTACATCAAAAACGAGGAATATGATTGCATACCAGTAATATTGGAAATGAAATTGGATCATAGCATCGCCAACAGGCTCACTACCACACTCGAACGTGGTTAGCCTTCTTGGATACAAACTATGGTCTCTTTCATAGCCTTCCAGCAGGTATGATTTAGTTATATGAGGACGAGCAGGATCTACTCTTGGACGAACTACCCAAGTGATGATGAAATTGGTCAGTGGCATTAGTATTCCGACAACTGTCAAGAACCCGATAGAAAGGTACGCACTTGGCACTGATTCTAGTCCGGACATTCGCTCACCCAGTGCAAAGCATACGCTTAACAAGCATTCCAATAATTACCCCTCAATAAGGGTTCCCAAATGTTTGAAACCTTTTGAAGCGAAGACAAACGAGGAAAACATGTGCTTGTGGACTGATTCAACTCAAACTTTGCCAAACCATATTGCCCATGAAGTATTAAGAGATTCTTGCATCATTTTCCAAATCTTGTAGAATGGATATGTCCCAAGGCACCAGAAGATTGCGTAGTACATTACATAAGCCAATATTTTAGCTGCTAAGCTACCCAGTAGCAAGAAGATTGGAATCAACGCTAATGCGCCAACTATCAACGCCCCAAAGGTCAACAGTGGGAATAAGAATAGCCCTAGCAGTAACCAAATCATTGGCGAAGATGTTGATATCTTTGTTGAATGTTTTGTTCGCTCTTCTAGTTGCCTAATTTCGCCAATAAATTTGAATGCTCGATAAATATTTAACAACGGAATTATTGTGAAAATGAGGTGTTTGCCGCCGCCCGGCCCTATATCTGCGTGCTTCTTCATTTCACTTGCAATGCGATAATTTATCCAAAGCCCATACAAACCAAAAGTGATTGGCACTAACAGAAACCACTCTAATTTTGCTGAACGGTACGGTACCGGATTAACGCTAAATGCACTACTTGACATGAAACCTTGCTCTCTTGACGCGATTAGTTTCTCGGCATATTTGGCACGGTTTTTGTTCCTACCAGATTGAACCATTTGATCGATTGTCGGCTTCCCAGCGCGATACATTATTCCAGCAAACAACACTGCTACGATAAGGTAAACTCCGCTTTCTATTTGCCCCTGGGAAAGACCAAGACCAAGGGGGCCATCATCAGGTTGACCAAGTACTGAAATTTCGATATTTTCGCGTCCAACAACACCAATTTCAACTGGCTCGACAGATAATGTAAATGTGTAGTTATCCTTTATTTCCGCATCATATGATGGCCTTACAACTGCAGTAATTTCGATTACTTCGTCAACATCTGCCCAGCATTTTAACCCTTCAGAAATAGTTGAACAACCCGAGTCTGCCTTGTCAAGAACGACTGACCAACCTCTGAAACTCTCAGGCGTGTAGATTATGAATTGAGTACGAGTATTACCATCGTTAACGATAGAAATTGGTACCTCCTTCCGGTCCGGGTATTCTAATTCATAGTACAGCTCGACATCAGCGTCAAATTGAATGTCATAGATAGTTTGCACTTCCAAATTTAACACAAGTCTGCCGTTAGTCCTGTCAGCAGCATTTTCTTGGCTAAATACTACCACTTCGAGTATCCCGACATCGCCTGTTTGGGCACTTGGACTTACCTCAACAATTACCATGACTTTTTGCTTGAACTTCCTTACTTCGTTACCAAAAGAACTGATGTTATTGCTGAGCATGATCGAATTAGCCCCTAACTCTGACTCAGCGAAGAATGGTTGGCCGTTTTCATTTAGTACATAGGTTTGCGAAGTTAAATTAAATATCGCATACTTAGTGGTTATCGGCACACTTCCATCATATAGTTCACCATCAACAAATATCTGTCTTGTCGCAATTCCTTCAAGTCCATTGATGTCAATTACTGCTAAATCTGTCCTTAATAGACCTGAAGGGCCTACTTGAGGAGTACCGACGTTCTCTATCCAGAATTCAAAAGTCATCGTGCCCTCGGGGGCTAAAATTACCGATGCTGCTTTATTGTCAATGGTCACTGAATTGTAATCGCCATCGCCAAATCTGGTTTCCATAGAGTAGGTGATATTGTTTTTAATTGCTCTGATAGTGAATTGTGCCTTGTTATCTGGCAGGCCATCGCCATCGTCATCATCATTAGTTGAATGTTCTAAATTGGTTATTTCGATGATTATGTCGTTGTTGTTATAATTGCCAACATTAGGAACAAGAACGTTGACATTGATTACTAAGCTTTGTCGTGCAGGGACATTGAATTCAGTCTTGGTATCACCGACTAAATCGGTGAAAGAAATATCCCAGTCTGATCCAGATGATGGTCGTTGTTGTTTAGTGTAAAATCTAAACACGTCATCATTATTTCCAAGATTTTCGATTTCTATTGGAAATACTAAGACATCATTATAATCACCAGTTTGTGAAATATACCCGTTACTATCTGAGGGGATTACTGAACTTGAGGACATTCCGTGAGTTTCGCTTACCGTTACTGTTAAGATTTTACTTTGGTAAGCAGCACCCCCGCCGGCAGGTAAGACTGAGAATGTTAACTCGATACTTTCGGTCGCCAGTGCATTTAGTGGCACGGAAACTGAATACTGTACATTGATTGATTTTCCAGCGCCGTGACGGCTGTTGACTGTCACAGTGGACTGCTCTAATTGAACCCCCCATCCAGATGGTGCAGAAGATACAGAGATTCTCAGGTTGTCTTGCCCGTTTCCAGTATTGGTAACAGTGACTGAAGAGGTGCGATTTTCCCCAGGCTCAATTGGACCCAGTGATTGAGTTGTTAGACTGATTTGAGCGCCAAATGATTGGCCGAGTACTATTGAGATGACTTTACTGCATTTCACTGTATTTCCGTCTTTGGCTTGAATTGTTATTGAATTTGAAGAACCGGCATTCTCGGAGTCATCTGGTGTGACTTTGAAGTCGAATGTTTTGGTTCCACTGCCATCACTATATGGTAAGACGCCGCTTGATGGACCGTCAAATGTAACCCAACTAGCGCGCTCACCAGATCTAGTCATACTGACTGACCAGTCACTATTTCCATCATTGGTTAGAGTTGCTGAAAAACTTCCTTCTTGGTTTGGATTGAGGTTTAATGTGGTTTTAGATAACGACATTGAACACTCTTTGAGAACTGGTACTTCAAGTTCTAAATTAACCGTATCAGTCACTTCTTCAGTCGGGTTTGGCGTGGTTACAGTACCGGTCACCTCCCAACAGTAATCATCAGCCTCTTGGCCATCTGGAACTTCGATTTCGACATATACAACTTGTTTGTTTGCATCATCATCATCCTCATCTTCTGAATCTAGAGTCACCGTATTATCGCTTAATGTTGCTTCTAAATCACCTGCATTGCCGCAGCCACTATCGTCTCGCTCTTCAAGAGTCAAGTTTACTGTAGTCGAATTTTGTTGTCCGGTGTTTTCAACCGTAATCATATATTCGATTAATGATGAGGAACCGGTGTAAGTAATGGTCTTGTCATTACGATCTTTTACTCCGTCAAAGTATAAGTCAACACCCCAAAGTCCGCCGCCTGACCCATCACCAGTGGTTGTAGTGACGGTTTCTGTTGAAGGTTCAGGTATTTCCGCGGCTGGAGCGCCAATTACCGCGGTGATTGTGGCAGTAACGGTCGTATCACAGGAAGTGTCAGCCTCCACGGTTTGAGCAACGGCAATATTCATGGTTGTTTCCTCACTCTGTCCAGATTCTATTTGTCCAGGTATTTGGCCAATTGTTGAGGTAAAGCCATTACAATCCTCACCTGGCTCATTGCTTGCTTGTAAATTGACTGTAATTGGGTCATCACCTGTGTTTCGTACAATTATTGTGTACTCTCCAGAATCACCCGGGTTAACTTCTAACGAATTTGGTGAAACGTTCAAGGTGATACTTGGGGCTGCTGAAACGGGCATAGCCATCAATGGTAGTAAGGATACTAACATTAAACTGACAAGGAAAAATGCTGCTCGATTAGCACGAGACACACTTTCCCCTCGGTTGAGCATGATTAGCGGTGAACGACTTAGTATCAAAAGCCTATCCTTTATTGTGCCCAAAAACCACCCTGAAAAGTGGGATTTTAACAATAATTTACCCTCGCCGTTACTCGCTAATAAAGGTCGAAGATGGTGATTGACAACTTAAGCAGTTTTCAACTGAATTAATATCACAACCATCGATGCTTTCTGCGTGATATCTAGCACCACATTGGGGACAACCAACGACCTTTCCGTCAATTGTTTTGCGACAATTCCAACAGATTGGCGCAGGGCTGACAACTTGGCTTGGCATTGTAGTTTGAACTGGTGGCACTGATAAATTCATCATTGGAGGTTTTGGTTGGACTATGGCACTTTGAGGTTGAATAAATGGCATCATTGGCGGAGCAACCTGTTGCCGGTTAGTTGGTTTAACAATTACTAGACCGATTATTACTATCAATAAAATTACCGCGAGAATCATTCCGATTTGAGTTGCTGGAATGCCAAGCGCGGTATTTTCTGACGGGCTCTCTTGTGCATTGGCGGTAAACCGGTAGTTATTCTCTGCCGAGTTTTCTATTCCAATAAATTGGATAGTGAGGTCACTCAACCCAGAACTTGTTGGTTTGACTGTGAATTTCAAGGTTCTTGACTCTCCAACTTCAAGATTGACTATCCCATCTCCAATAACATCTACTTTCCAATCCTTATTTGAGTCAAAACTAGCCACGTAATTAAACGGTAAAGTACCGGTATTAGTTACTAAAATTTGGACTTCTTGTGCCTCTCCTTCGGTGAAATTATTTGATGACAAATCTGACCAAGATACCTCTTCATACCCACCTATGTAAAGTGAAAATTGTTCTGAATAATCAGTTCCTGCGCCAGCAAATTCTAGGGTGAAGCTCGGCTCACTAAATGGTAAACTTTCTGAACTTGTCAACACATTGCAGGTCAACTGAGTTGACTCTTGATAACCTATCGTTTCAAGTGAGCCGCAAGCAACGGAAAGTTTAGGATCACTGAGTGAACTAACTACAGGTTGCCATTGAACATCTGCATCATTGGTTAAAGTCCAGATAAATTGTAATTCGGCACCAGCAGGGTGAGAACCGGAACCAAAGAATGTAGCAGAATACTCTTGGCCATCAGGATAAATTACTTTTTCAAACGATAAACTCGGTTTTGGATAAATTTGTACCTCAAGATAATCGCTCCAAGTAAATCGATCAGAACCGTTGTCAAAATGTACTTGCGCTTCGCCTGATTTTGCACTGCTTGACAATTGCAGTGTGGTAAGATAAATTTCTGACCCACCCACTGCTAAATCTATGGTTCCTGTTGAACTGATTACTTGTATGCCTTGTGGAAGAATAAATGTTGGTGATAATTCGACTGGTAAATTACCATTGTTTTCGATGGTGAAAACCATGACTAATTGAGAATCAGGCTGGAGATTAACCACCGAAGTATCACTTCTAACTTGTACAGATTTAACTGCCTCAACCTCGATAGGCACTTCGATTAACCAGTTTACTGCTGGAGTTGTTTTAGAAGTGACGCTTAAGGTAACCAATGTTTGATAGCCAGAGTTTGGCACCACAGATGGAGGTTCAATTATCATCTCCAAGGTGGCAAAACCGTTAGCCTCAACCGGTGGTGAAGTGGCGAATTGGCTAGGTGTAAAGTCTTGAATAAAATTGGCATCCCAACCGTTAGGTGATTGGACTTGAAGATCGTAAGCGATCTCTGTATTGCCGGTGTTAAACAAATAAATTGGTACCGAAGTTGGCTCGATTGGGTGGACAGGGACAATGTCGTAATCTGTAACTAGCTCAATATCAGGTATTTCACCTACGGATAATTCAACGTAATATTGCTCGGATATGCTGTTATCAAGGTCTTGCCCGATTAGATTGATCTGATATATTCCCGGCAAGGGTGACTCTTGATGTAGCGCGGTTACAGTTAGGTCTGCTGACTCCCTACCCTCAAGTGAATAATCACTTCCAGAAAGCCCAACATACCAATCCATTACACTGCCATTATTTACTGATAGAATGGTTGAATAGGCAATAGATGCATTGGTTGGCAATAAACCGGTATTTTGTAAACTAATTTGCCAAGTAGTTGAAGTCTGTTTAGCGTCTTGTAAAACAGAGGTTTGTTGCAAGGAAGTGATGGCAACTCCCGGTTCAGAAACATTTACAATTATGTCAAGACGATTGTTAGTTTCCAGAGTTTCAACAACTAGTTCGTCTCTATCGATAATGAAGGACACTGTGTTCTGGCCAGCGGTTTGCGGAGTCCATGACCATACTAATTCACGGTCTGCTCCGCCGCTGAGTTCCATTGATTGTGAGTTTAGTTCTACACCGTTTACCTCGAGCGTAACATCAAAAGGGTCTGATCTGATATTACCAGTGTTTTCTAGCATACAAATTAATTCTGTTTGCTGCCCCACGCTAGGGATAGCGATATCTATGCTATATCCAGATTCAATCATCACTAAGTCTGGTTTGAGGTCATTGATACCATGACCCATAACTGCCAATGAAAATGGTTGTGACCTACTACCGCCATGATTGCCATCAATCACCTTTACAGTCCATATCCCAATAACTGCTGAATCTATCAAAACTACCTCTACATTGTTCAAGGAATCTGCACTGCCTCCAGTTGTTGAGCGACCATTAGCAAAATCATTGCCTAGGTAGATTAGACCATTCGGGTCAGTAATTTCTAAATCTAAATCAGTTACCAGTTGGGTGCTTGACCAGGTTGATGCATATTCATCTGACCAAGCAAGTACCGCTTTGAATTGGTCACCAGCTGAATCGATATCAAAGGTGTAGGATTTGGAATTACCTGTTGCTGAGAGTAGCGACCTATCATCAACCCAAACGCCTTGTCCGCTAGGAGGTGCAAGCGAATTGCGTAAGTTTACTCGGCCCCAGCCCTCGTCGTTGTTTGGGATATCTCTAGCACCAACATCCTCCGCTCCTAGTATCAAAAGTGCTTTGACAAGTGCTCCTTGAGGTGATTGTCGAAGGGCGATCTCTTCCAAATATTCTCTAATCATGGCTGCCGCCCCAGCAGCATTTGGTGTAGCCATTGAGGTCCCGGTATATTCTAGATACCATGTGCTAGACCAACTGGAACCGCCTGTATCTGCGGCCTCTTGGGCACGACATGAGCGCACATAACCGCCAGGTGCCAAAATATCGGGTTTGATTCTGCCATCATCAAGCGGGCCTCGAGATGAGCCCTCCATTATGAAATCTGGAGCACCTTGGTAACGGTTTTGATGCATTCCAACGGTCACTGCATTCTTGGCAGTAGATGGAGGAGTAATTGTATCAGAATCAGGACCATCGTTACCAGCAGCAAATAGAATGGTTAATCCTTCTCCGCCGCTGTAGTATCGGTCATAATAATTGGCCCGGTCATCAACATCTTGGCTTTCAGAAGAGTATTCACCAAAGCCTCCAGAATTACCCCATGAATTAGTATGCGTTCTTGCCCCTGCGCTGTAGGCAGAATTGAGTAGGCTGTTTAGGGAAGGGGATTGAAAGTTCCCAGTGTTATCGTTTTCCATGGCTTGAAAATACAAGTCTGCTGCAGGAGCAACTCCAGAATAACCACCACGATTGCCATCACCAAGCACCGTGCATGAAACATGAGTCCCGTGGCCAGACCATCGGTCTGCTGTAGAGCCATCATTGATGACATCATTATTAGCCACCACACGAGAACCAAAATCGCCATGGTCTTCATCTAAACCCGAATCGGCAACTGCAACTGTTTGGCCTGAACCATCAAGGTCTGTGGTGAAGTAAATTTGCATGCTGTTTGATTTCATGTGGCTGCCAGCGTTGTTATTGTGGACTTGGAAAGCAGGATTGAAACGAAGTAATTTTAGGGCTGGTTGGGATGCTAACTCGATTATATTTGCAGTAGTTAAATCGCCTTCAAATCGGCCAATGTCCCACATTATTTCATCAGTAATCGACCAATTAACCACATCCAGTAAGTCTTGTTTAACCTCTGAGATACCATCGCTCAATGAGACAGTTTGTTCTAGTCCATTCTCGCCGCGCCAACCTTCAAGCCTCACCCTTTCACCTACTAATGATTCTTCAGAACCCTGCATAAGTAAGACATCCAGAAGGTTTGGTTCTATTATCAAGGCGATAGGAACGTTTTGAATTGAGGCGATGTTTTCCAACATCGACAACTGCTCAAAAGCTGTTTGAGTCCCTTGAACAACCAATCCGGATGGCGATAAATACTCCCTAATAACCAGCCCCTCTAAGTCACTGATTTGTGCTCTAGCTTCCTTCAGATTGATATCTGAATCAATTAATGCTAATCGTAAGTCATCCCTTGGCTGGAGAAATTCTGCACTGATGAGGCGTGATAATACTAAACCAGATTCGCTGAAGGTTCCCAAAACCGTATTGGCTGTTACTTCTCTGGACTCTTTACTAGTTGAGTTATCGTAAGTTCCGACCGCATCGTGATAAACACCGTCTTTTAGTTCAAAACTAACCCATTCGATACCGTTATTTTCAGTTATTTCCGTTTGACTATGCTCATTGTTGGACGCTAATTGTGAGGTCCCTTGCAAAATAAACAACGCTACAAGGAAAATCACTCCCCATGCAGAACGCTCACTTTGCATAATATAATCCCAGTTCTGCTGCGCTTTATTGCTTGGGGTATTGTGTGAGGCGGTAATCAAGTTCTATCTTTGAATTCTTCCCATGCCCAATCACCAACTTCATGAGTCCAGATTTCAAACTGCCGATTACCGTTGTGATCGGTATATTGCAAGTCGATAGCAATCACATAATTATCCCATACCGTATGGCCAGCAACTAACATTTCAACATCATCACCAGCAACTGAGGAGTGAGCCGAAATGGCATCTGCATCAATACCCATAGAGTCTAATATTTCGCCTTCCAATGATTGAAATTTAACATCGAATTCAACGTCGGTAATTTCTCGACTTCCCGTATTGTGGATTTCTGACATCACCAAATGACCGCTGCGTTGCATGTACAAAGTCTCAACCATTACTGAGTCTCGTGGTATTACCCAGTACCATGTGCTAAAGATGGCACCGATAAGCAACATTACGATTAATCCAGCCATTGCTACTCGGTTTGACGTAATTTCTTTTTTAATATCTTTAACAAATTGAGCCGCATCTTTAGAGGCTTGAAGGATTGCTAATTCATCCTCGGTCATTTGGGTCGTCTCATGAATTGAATCTTCGTGAATGAGGAGTTCATCCTCATCATTGAATATCATCTCATCACTAGCCATTTTATCAACCCAACATTGCAATTGTACTGGCGATTAGCGAAGTAACTGGCTCTACTAACAAGACGTGTCTAGTCTCGACATTACCACCAGTCAAAGTGCCAATTAGGGATAAGTCTGAAACCATGCCGTTAACACCTAAAGAAGAAGATACTGGAATTATACCAGTGAATTGAGTATCTAGCATTACTGCACGACCGTCAAATTTGGTGTCGCCAAAGAAGTCAACATAGTAGCCAGGCTGTGAGGTAACTTGAGAACTTGCCACAATTCGGCCCGAGGTAATGTCCTCAAGGATTATTACAGGATATTCATATGGACCTCTCTTGACTTTTATTGTCGCTGATTTAAGGTCCTCTCCGACTAATTCTAATCGGTTAACCATGACTCCTGGTTGTACTGGAATATTGGTTTGTTTCATGTATAGGCTTTCAACTCCTTCCCCTGATGAAGCAACTCGCATTCCCCAATCACTGGTGGTTTCGAGTTTGAACGTTGATGGCAAACCTTGAGCAATCATCAGTACATCGCCACGGAAGTCAACAGCTCTCCCGCTAGCCTCTAAGTACAAATCTAAGTCATCACCATTAGATGAGTAATCAAGTGTCATCATTCCTTGGAATGAAGTATCCTTTCTAATATCAAAATCATTAGCAGGTATGGCTGATAATGACATCACGCTTGGTAGGTTTCGCATGAAAGTGGTTGCAGGCCACCAAAATCCATCGATATAGCGCATCTGTTGAATCATCAATTTTTCCGCTGAGAATTTACCCTGTGTTCTAAATTGTTCTGGAACGTTCATAGATATGTTGAAAATATCTCCTATAGTTGCTGAAAACTCCATCGATTGAGCCACATCAATAATCAATGCTTCAACCCTGGTATCTTCGATTCGATCAATGAAAGTAGCATGAACAGAATCTAGATTAGAACCAAAATCATAAGTCATTATTACATTAAATCTTGGAACTATCAAATCATCTTGGGTAAAGAATACTGCATTTGCACTAACATCATTGGGTTTAGTAGTGTCTAAACCGTCAATTACTAGGTCCATATCTGTTCCCTGTAAGCCATTAATCACTATACTGATTTGTTCTCTTAGTGGTTTCCATTGCCCAAGGAATAGTTCGAATTCGTATTGAGGTATGTCACCAATCATCCTAAAATCATACTCTAGAGATATCTCTCCAGCGGGTAATTGTGGTAACCAAAGCCGATTATGCCAACTACGGCGGAATTCGAAAGTGATTCCTTGTTCTTCTAACAACGTTTCATTGAGTAAATTTCGTTCGAAATCATATATTGTTCCGTCCTCTAAAACAGAAATCAGCATATCTGCTTGAGTAATGTCTGAACGTGTCAAAATATCAAGAGCTAATCCTTCTTCTGTTTTGTCTATTTTATAATCATCAAGAATTTCATTGGCGGACTGAATATCCGATTGCGTTAGTGAAGGTAAGCGGGAAAGGTTGAAATTGAGCACTGAGGCCTCTTTTGCATTCATACCAATGCCATGGGACCAGATTGGTTCATCCAAGCCGTTGTTGCCTTTTCTAACGTCTACCGTTAGATTAAACGCCTCACCAGTCAGCAAATCAACACCAAGAGAAAAGTCCTCTTCATCGCCCTCAGTACCCACTAGATCCTTGGTGAAATCGTAGATCAAATCGTTGACTGAGGAACCAAAGTCAACCAAATCTCCGAGGAAGAAAGATAATGATTCAATTCCTTCACCTTCATCGAAACTTGGTAATTCAAGGCCCGATGAATCAACAGTACTTGGGAATGCAAGACTGATGTTAGACGGCAGAGGGTCCAACATCACACGGCCGTTCATGCCAAGGAATTCATCATCATATTGCGACTCATCCTCAAGTAAAACGTAGAATGGTGAAGATTGGCTACGAACCATTTCGATAATCGAGTTGCCCTCAGGCCCAACGGCATCTGGAACTTGAGGTGAGTATCTTTTCAAACTAATTATGTCTGAAATTTTCAAACTCAAACTAGCCTCTGAGGTATCTTGATTAACAAAGAATCTGAAATGGTCGCCGTCCATTGTTCTTGCTTCAGTGGCGTTTGAAAGTTGGATGATTATCGAATCTATTGCTTCTCTACCGGTGTATCCAAGCGTATCTCCTAAGGTCAAAGTGAACTCATCTGGCAGTCCGTTTAGTTGAATTGCATTTTGTTGACTTGGACTCTTTCCACCATAGGTAATTGACTGGATGGCACCACTTGCTTGATATGTTACATCATTTGAGGTTTGAATAATTTTTAGCGTATCAGGGCGATTAGAAATTCTTGCCGATTGAGTCGTAGCAGTGCTCTGGTCACCATCCTGGTGCTTAATATGGCCAATGAGAATTGGTTCTCCAGAAGTACCGGTAATCTCAAGCTCCCTAACATCGGTGTCCGGGTCAAATTCTTGAATCACACTAGAAATTCCTGTCACTCGAATACTGATAGCAACTGGTACTAGCGGTTTAATGGGTTGACCATCTCTGCCGATTACTAAGTCGATGTTGGTGTCTTCGGCAATCAAAATGTGATCCTGACCGGTAATCACTGGATTATCACTACTTGAAAATGCCAATTCAACCAAGCCAATTTCAGCCGTTTCTCGAGGGTCGCCAGCAATGTTACCTTTGACTTGGTCATAACAGTGGATATGTAATTTGCCACCATCCGAACCGGTTGTACTGACAATTAAGTCCGGTAGAGAATTCACTATATCGCCAATATCTAAAGCGACTTGAACAACACTCAGCAAAGCATTGTCAAATATCTGAGCAATTGAATTTAGATTAGGATTGTCGTAGTTAACTCGATCAATACCTGTTGGCGCAATAAGGAAACTACCCTCAACCAAAACAACCTCTGGTATGTCCTCAATCGTGAATTCTAACGATGAACGGTCAGTTGTCACGCCGCCCCGTTCGAAAGTTGATTTGTATTCCAAACGGTCAATAGATTCTGAACCAACAATGGCAATCAAAGTATTGGGCGCTAATTCCTTAATTGGGTTTACCGGCAAGGTTGGGTCATCGACATTTTGTGTGTTATCTCCGGAGAAATTCTTGATAGCAATGATTAGAGATAATCTTGCTGGCACTTCTCCAGGTAGGTTGACCGAGCCAGGGGCTTCTCCAATCATGGTGAAAATTGAATTTATTTCCTCTTGGGGCATAGTTCCCGAAGGCAGACCGTGAATCCATACTCTAGCATCTGTTACGTTACCAAAAGACGAATCCCCTTCTGGCACATTTTCTCGATCTTCAAAGTAATGTAGGTAAACATCTGAACCTTTATCTGAATATATTTCCACAGAATCAAACGAGTTTTCGCCCAAGTTATCGTTTCTAATCGTTATGTCTACTTCTTCTGGCAATCTAGTGTCACCCATCTCTGGATGGAATCCTGCATCTAAGTAACTCATTTCAAGAATTGGAGCCGCTTCACCGCCTCCATCTCCATCGAATCTGATGAACCCAACACCAATCCCGTAGCCACATTTATGCTCATGGCTAGGTGCTTCATTATCGGCAATTGGATCGTAATAATTTTCATCTTGACAATTTGTTTGCAGGTTTGACCCTGGAGCATTGGGATTATTTATCTGAACAGAATATGGCGCAGTTATCGATGTTAGTGAGAATTGACTAGAGTTGATACCACCGAGTACCAAAGATGCGAGGAATGTTACTAAATCTTGGGGAGCTACGTTGAACTCTATCTTTTCTATGCCAACTCCAAGAGTAAATTCATGTGGAGGTTGAGTAAATCTAGTATCGATGACTATTGCATATGACTCTGATTCATCTAAAGTAATGTCAAACGCTAAACCTTTCATTAGGCTAATCTCAAGATTTTGTAATGAATCCCATAACGGGTCTGTTTGGTCTATCGCAGATACTTTCCACTGGAAAGTTGGATTAATCCACAGTTTTTGAACTATCGGTATTATGCCCCCACTTGTTTCAACATCCCAACCTTCGCCTCGATTAAAGATTCCTTCAATCGTTAAAGCGACTGATAAATCATCTGCTCCATCCCCGTCAATATCGATGAGGTTGGTGAATAAAAGTATTTGTCCGTTAACAATTAATTCACCGGTGAAGGTACCTTGTTCCCATGCTTCATAGGAAGGACCATTATCTCGAGAAGTAAAATTAACATAAACAGCATAAGTATTGACTCCTATTGCTAGAATGTTGTCAAGTCCCAGATTATTTACCGAGAATAAAGTATCAAACAGGTTATTTGGAAAGCCATCAGGTTGTGTAGATGCATCCATTAAAAATTCGTAAGGCCTAGGATGATCTGGTTCGAATGATGTCGAATCGCGCATCGTTACTCCATCGAGAAATGAGTTAGATATTGCTAATGGGTCTTCTGGCGACAACGTGCGCGCATTGGCATCTACTTGAGCAAGCGAGGCTTCTGCAGAATTTTGAGCGATTAGAGCCTCACCATTCTCAGTTCTCATGCTCAGGGTTTCCATCAGTGCATCTAGGACATCAAAATCATCTCTAGAGATAGTCGTATCTGCAGCAACTGGATGAGAAATCGACAACACCATCAATAAAATCAGCATTATTGCTGGTTTTCTTGGGTCGCCAGACTGAGGCAAACCCGGTCTTACCAACCTTAGCGTGCGCTCATCCATGCCCTTTGGTTGCATTCAACCTACGATAAACTATCCCCTCTATGTTCGTTCAATGAGCCAAACGAGAGGTGTTTTATTCAAACCGCAATTTGAAATCTTTGCTACAGGAAGGACATGCCACAATTGCTTCGTCTACATCAGGAATGCGAATCTTAAACGAAAAATCACATAGTGGGCAACTTACTTGCTTAATTGTTTCATCAATTACCATTGATTCGATTTGATTATCAGATTTGGCGACTTCAGGAACTTTGTTGATTTGATTATCAGACTTGGCGACTTCAGGAACTTTGTTGATTTGATTCTTCACTTGGAAAGGCAATTCAATGCCACCACTTACCACTTCTGTCACCTTGACAACGGCATCTGATTCGGTTACAGAAGCAATAATTTCTTGATTTTCCTCCTCTTCAAACATTGCCAGTGCGTCAGAAGCAGCAGTATGTGTGGCAGCGTTGTATTGTGGTTGAGGAGTAGGTACAACGGCTGGAGCGTAGGTATTTGCTGGGGGGGCAAATGCTGAGCCGGTGTTAGACTGAGTTTGTTCATTACCCCCATATATCGACTGATATTCTGCTTGGTGCATTTGTTCTTGTTGAAATTCTTTTGTTGTAAATTGAACGTCGGAGTCAAGACCGGCTATTTGGGGAGCATCGGCAAATATTGGGATTTTTGTTTTCTGTTTTACCATCGAAATATGTTGTTTAGCCTCCTCCTCTGACAAACCCCTTCCTTGAAGTAATTGTACGGCAATTCCGGTTTGCCATCTTCGAAAACCAATCATCGAAACCGCCATAACAACGACAAAGGCAAATAACGATATTACGACTATGCCAAACATACTTGTTGGCTCTGTAGCACTGGCGACCTTAACTGAAAATGCATGAGAGTCAGAATTGCCAGATTGGTCAAATACTGTCACTACTATGTCTTTTGTGCCACTATTAGCAAAGCTAATTTCCACATCTGAACCAACAAAATCAGGGTCATCTGTGGCATCTCCATTGCCATCACTATCAAACGATGGATCGAGATCCCAATAATATTGTAATTGATAGGATTGATCATAAGCGTCAATGGCTAAAATGCTAAAAGTTAGTGAATCATCTTCGTCAATAGTGGTCGGCAACTGACTCTTTAATTCAGCATTTAGTACAGGTATTGAAGAATCATCAACCACAATGTTAGCAGATGTTTGGCCAATGTTCCCTGAAACGTCAGTTACAGTTAGATTCACGACATAAGTTCCAATATTTGGCCATGTTATTGACGCCGAATTGTTAGTATTGGAAAATACGCCACCCCACTCCCATAAACAGCCAGCAATCTCACCGTCATCAAAACTAGAACTACAACTAAATGCAGTAGGTGTGTTAATTCCAGTCTTTAATCCACCACTAAACGATTCTGCGCTGCTGGTTATTTGTGCAATTGGATTAGCAATATCAGATACGGTTGCTGAAAAGTTCGTTGTTGCAATCTGTCCTGATTTTGAGATTAATGTCAAGGTTATTTCTTTGGTTCCAATCGTATTCCATACTGCTTCTACTTGGAAACCTTGGCCGTCTTGATCGTTGATGAAAATACCGTCACCATCTTCATCAACTGCTGAATTAAAATCCCAAGAAAGGGTGTCAATTTGTCCAAGTCTGTTTGGTGAATTATTTGCATCTAATGATAATGCAACTCCGATAGAAGTTTGTCCATTACTAGTCGAAGTGATTATTGGATTCACCACTGGGGCTAGTTCCATTCTAACACTGATTCTTACGTCACTATCTCCAGCTCCTCCACCTACTGGATTGTTGGTGTTGTCCACTATTAGCAATAACTCTTGACCGTCTAATTCTTGAGGAACAGTCCAAGTGTCAGAGTCAGAATCACTAATTGATTGTAAGTCTATTTCTGGAATAAATAATTGGCCAATACCTTGTGAAATGTACAAGTCATGCATTGCTCTAGTCTGCAAATAAACATCTGCTTGACCTTCCAGTGGCCATGCTGTCACAACCATTGTCGTGCCAGCATCTAAACGAAGAGCGTCACCTAATAGCAAAGTTGCGTAGTTATCACTGGCGACTGCTACAACGTCATGGAAAGGAGTCCAGTACGATTCCTCGATTTTGTCAAAAGTGATACCGATTTGGCTTTGTGAACCGCCCAGATCACCTTGACCATTGTCACCATCATGATCGAGATTATCTAACACCATATACCATGTTTTAGGATTGATCGATGCTGGAACTTTCCAGTGGAAACTATAGCCACCTAGAGCGTCTTCAGTTGAGATTATCTGGTTAAATTGTGTCCGATAGGATTGCCCCGCATCATAAGTTAAGATTTGATTTTGATCGAAGAATAACAAATCGATACCATCACTGATAATCGATATACTGACATCATAAACATCACCTGGTTGAAGTGCTCCAAGATCGACTTTTACACACACTCCATCATCTACAGTCACCGTATTCAAAATATTACCAATTTGACGATCTAAGCAATTGGGCGCATCTCGACCTGAGGGCTGGGCTATTACTGCTGGTGCAAGTAAAATTACTACCAACATCATAGCAATAGTAGCACAACGCATATCGCGCTGTATGGTGACATACACTTGAAATGAACGCTTTAATGAATCAGCGACTCCAGCCGTTATCACGCCAATAAAGATGAGTTGTTAAACCATCATCACCGATAAGTAAACGGTCACCATCCCAAGCCGCAGTGACTTGAATATTAGTATTAGACAAAACTTCTTTGGCTTCCTCGATGGAATCATTTGGAACTTTTATACGAGCCCCATAATGCGTCAAAACAAGATGTTGCGCATTGCATTTAACCGCAGTTCTTGCTGCCCCAGCTGCCGTACTGTGCAAATAATCCTCAGCACGCTGGCTCCAATCGTTGAGAAAGGTAGCTTCATGAATAAGTAAATTGCATTCAGATAATTGTACAATACCTAGCGCCATTTCAGAGGTATCACCAGAAATCACAACTGAAATGGATTGGAGATTAGTACCCCTAAATTGCTTGGCATGTAGAGTTTCTCCGTTATGTAAAATATCGTCTCCAGCGGCTAATTGAGCCCGTTGTTCATCATCTAGGCCTAATTCAATGGCCCTCATCCGATCAAATTTACCCGGTTTTTCTTTAGTTGAGAATTTCCATGCACATGATGGAATGGTATGTAGCGTGGATAAAGCATCGATACGATTGTTTCGCCAGCCTTCTGGTTGGGGCTGGTTAGGCAACTGGATTACCTTACCAGTACTCGTATCAAATTCTAACCACCTGTCGCCCGCCACATCACCAAGAACCCACCTTACTTGATAGCCTAAATTTTCACTAGTGCCGCCTAATTTGTGCCAGAATTGAAACTGTAGAGATAAGTCTGAGTGCGGTGCATCATCCGGCATGGTAGTATTTTCTAACAATGAGTCTACAACCTTACCTGAAGTAGGACCAATTATCAGTAAGGGTTGATTTCTGTTATCAAGCGACATTGACTGTAACCAAGGCAAAACTCCCCAAGTGTGGTCTAGATGTCCATGGGTAAGACACAGTGCACTCACTTTACTTGATTTCAGATGATAAGCCTCGAGATTTTTCATGCGCTTTCGTTGGGTTGAAAACCGGCTCTGAAAACCTTCACCAGCATCTACAACAACAATCCCCTCATCACAAGAAATTAAACTACCACTTACCTGACGAATATTAGTTGGTCGTGCAGATGACGTACCTAAAACATGAACTTCCAAACCCATCTAATAGCCTCATTTGCTCATTGGTATGGGAGTTGGGGGGAACCAGCGAAGTAGGACGATGTCATTTACACCACGAACCCAGCGCCATGGAATTGCAACATTTATCCCGGCTTCTACTAATTCATGGTCAGTCTCCTTGACAAATAGGTGCGTGCATTTGATACCATCGGTATCGATTACCACATCATAGACAATGCCAAGTTTCTGTCCAGTCGGCAAGTAGACCTCCATACCTGCCAATCGAGAAACATTGTCTTCGCCCTGCGTCATGATGTGAACCAACCAGCCCTGTAGGCACCACAAAATAAAGAACACCGCAAACTTTTGATGAAATAATCAATTTGCTGGGATGTGGAATTTTTCAAGTACTGCGTAGTGACAAATCATTATTAAGAAAGGTTCGATGCAAAAAGTATGTCCAAGAAAGGTGTCTTGCTTATCAATGTTGGAACACCCGACGAGCCGACGGTAAAATCTGTTAGAGATTATCTTAGAGAATTCCTTCTCGACCCTGATGTTATTGATGCACCATACCTAGTCCGTCAGTTTCTAGTAAGAGGTATCATATTGAGGGTGAGACCAAAGAAAATCGCCCCATTGTATCAAAAAATATGGATGGAAGATGGCTCTCCATTAAGAGTATACTCTCACCGAATTACTAAATCATTGAATTCAACCAATGACCAAATTGAATTTGAATTTGCCATGCGTTATGGCAACCCCAGTATTCTACATGGTTTAGAAAAATTACAATCTAAAGGTGTTGATGAATTGTTATTATTGCCAATGTTCCCACACTATGCTCAAGCAACTACTCAGTCCGCATTAAAGCATACTTATAAACAACTCAAAAAGATGAATTGGCAACCAAATATATTAGAAATGGGCCATTTTGAAACCGATGAAGAATATGTAGTACCCCTAGCAAAATCAATAGAAGCTGGATTACAAAAGGATACTCACTTATTATTTTCTTACCATGGTCTGCCAGTTTCCCACGTCAAACGAATAGACAAATCTAAGAATCACTGTCAGAAAGTAAATGATTGTTGCTCAATTGCCAGCGAAGCTAATTCACTTTGTTATGGCCATCATTGCATGAAAACTACCCAGACCGTTGTTGGATTATTGGGCCTAAAACCCGATCAATGGTCACTTAGTTTCCAAAGTCGCCTTGGGCCAGTGAAATGGTTAGAGCCCTCGACTTTGGACAAGGTTGCCGAACTTGTTGAACAAGGTGTCAAGAAATTGGCTATAGTTGCCCCTGCATTCTTGGCCGACGGACTCGAGACCTTGGAAGAACTAGATATTGGAATTAGAGAACACTTCATTAGTTTGGGTGGAGAAGAACTAACAGTTATCAAATGCCTAAATGATAACGAAGACTGGATAGAGGGACTTGGTAATTTAATCAATAAAAAGTTCCAAGCAGTAGTTAGTGCTTAGAATAATTCTGCAACACGCTCTGCTTCATCAACAACGTGAGTAATAGAAACCCCACTGACTGCCCAACCAACCATAGTAAAATCAGGCGACATAACAGAAGTTTTTGACATATATCCTGGTTTGTAACGAGGTATTTGTCGCTCACCTATCTTGGTAAACAAGACAGGCTTTTCAGCTAGTAATTCCTCAGCACAGGCAAGCACCGATGAATCGTCCTTATCCCATCGACTATGTGGCACCATCAATCTAAACAAACGATGTCCAGCAGGGCTACGCTTCGATTGATGAATATCACTCTCATGTAAAATCCCACTTATTGGTAGTGATTTATTGGGGATTAGTGTGCCGTAGCCTAGTTTCACATCAGAGACTTGTTGGCTCTCATAACCTATGGCAAAAATAGACAATTCGGTGCTCTCAAAGTCTTCTTGCAAACCTGGTGCTGACCAAATAACCGAACTAATTGGAACATTATTTTCGGCAGCTACCGACTTAGGAGATTGAGCATTATAATTGAGCATTATTTCTACATTAGGCATGCTTTGAAGACGTTCAATAAGGCCTTTCGTCAATGTTATCATACCGCCTTCTAGCGAGGCGATTGTCCCTTTTTTGGGAGTGAATAGTGGGTATGACTTGGCAACTAGTGAGGCAAGTTTTGACTTTTTAATCGGAGGATTATCGCCAAATTTTGTCGCAGAGGGCATCAAAAAATCCGCATCAACATTTGATGCGGTATCATTGACAATACCCAAGGTTAACGCATCAGCAATCTGCTTATTGGGTATCAAGTCAGCAACTGAATAACCACCATTTCTAACTAACTTGAGCGCTTTTCTTAGTTTGAACGGACCGATTTTCAGTAACGAAAAAATGGATAACTTGTGCGGTTTATTACCTAGCAGAATCCATCTAGATTTGGCTTTTGGATTTGAGGTTTGAAATTTACTAGATAGTTGTAAATCATCAATTAATCGCCAAAATGCTGGATGGGGGCGAGTCGCATTAACCGCTAGGTCACAAATCCACTCCTCCTCTTGCCATGTTCCAATTACTCCACCAAGTTCAGCTGATTTTTCAACTAATAAAATTGGCAACTCAGGGCGTTTTTCTGCGATACGCAACGCACAACAAAGGCCCGATAAACCACCACCAACAATTACCAATTTCTCGGCTTTGGGCAAATCTGAATTCGCTAGTAGGGGGCGTCGCATTTCATCGCCATGACGAATCCAGTTTTGCAAACCTGCCATGATAACATCTCATTTTACTGGCCTAACCAATCCTTGGGAGTACGCAAGTATTGCAATAATCTATCCTCTTCACTACCCTCTTCAACTTCGTGACAATATTCCCATCTCGCTGTTAGTGGCAGGGACATCAAAATGCTCTCAATCCTGCCATTAGTGGTCAAACCAAATGTAGTTCCACGATCATATACTAGGTTAAATTCAACATATCTACCTCGGCGAATCTGCTGCCATTGTTTGTGTTCTTCGCGATATGGTAAATCCTTACGGCGCGTCAATATTGGAATATATGATTCTAGGAATGATTCTGCACAATCGGTAACAAAGTCAAAACAGTCTTCTCTGCTAGCTTTATTGATGTCATCAAAAAATAAACCACCAAGACCTCTTCTTTCTCCACGATGCTTGATATGAAAATAATCATCACACCATTGCTTGAAATGGTCATAATCTGCAACATCATGACGGTCGCAAGAATCTTTGAGTATTTGGTGAAAGTGAATTGCATCTTCTTCAAACAAATAACTTGGAGTCAAATCCGCTCCCCCACCAAACCACCAGCTACCTGGCTTATTGCCATCTCCCCGCTCAAAGTATCGATAATTGGCATGAACTGTTGGCGCCATTGGGTTTAATGGATGCAACACTAGGCTTATTCCTGTAGCAAAAAAGTCCAAATCAGCGCCTTTTAATTCATGACCGCCGCCCATACTTTTAGCCGCTTGAGGGCTTAACGTACCGTGCACAATACTGACATTGACACCTGCCTTCTCAAACACTTTACCGCCTGAGAAAACTCGGCTTCTTCCACCACCGCCTTCTTCTCTAGTCCACTCATCTTCGCGGTAATCAACGCCGTCAATTTCTCTTAACACCAAGCAAATCTCGTCTTGTATGCGATGTACCATTTCGGCCATTTTCTGACGCATGCTCATTCACCTGCAATTTCTCTAAGTACAGTTTCAACGCATTCGATTCTTGCCGAAGGGGCAAAGCCATGTCCAAGGTTGAAGATATGTCCGGGCTTATCACCGGCGGCTTTGAGGACTTCTCTAGTGGCTTGTTTAGCCATCTGTGTGGAGCCATGTAAAAGCGAAGGGTCTAGATTTCCTTGGAAGGCAAATTTGTCGCCAAATTGCTGTCTATTATCTGCTAAATTATCGCGCCAATCAAGAGAGATGGCATTTATGTCATATTCTCTAATTGCTGAATGGAGATGTCCTGAGCCTTTAGCATAATGAATTAGGGGGATATCGTTACCAACTTTCTCTCTAAACACTTCAATCGTTCTAGCAGTAGCAGGCATGGCAAATTTACGATATGTCTCTGGCGATAATAGCCCTGCCCAGGTGTCGAATAATTGAACTCCATCTGCTCCACCATGGATTACTTGGTCAGCTAGTAAATCACCGACAATTTCGCCCATCTTAAGCAGCATATTGGAGGCTTGTTCTGGATTTGAATAGACCTTGGCACGGGCATTATGGAAATCTTTGTCGCCAGTACCACCAGATAGCAGGTACATACAAATCGTCCAAGGGCAGCCAACAAATCCTAGCCTAGCGATTGAATCGCCAACTTCTTCGCCCACTGCTTTGAGGCCATCAGCAGCCCAAGGTGCGTGCTTTCTAGCGCTAAAATCCGTCCAGTCATCAACATCAGCAAGAGAAAAATCACTGATTCTTATTCCGCCACCATACTCGACATCATAGCCAAGACTTGGTAGTGGTGTGAGAATATCACTGAAAATAATCGCCGCGTCGATTTGTGGATACCTTTCGAGTGGCTGTAAAGTTATTTGAGTACATAGATCAATATCCATGCAACGTTCCCAAAAATTATGTTCTGCAGCTATTTTACGATATTCGGGCAGATGTCTACCGGCTTGTCGCATAAACCATACTGGAGTTCTATCTACAGGTTGCAGGTTTAGTGCCGAAACTATTCGCTCCTTGCCATTCATCCCTACCACTCCAAGACTTCCAATACTTCGTCCAAGGCTTGGGCCATACCAAGAATGTGTTGTTCCTCATGAACCGTTGCAATAAAACCGATTTCGTAGGCTGATGGGGCTAACATGTAGCCTTTTTCTAACAGCCCTTTGTGAACATCAGAGTACAATGCTCCAGCAGTTGATGGTATCAGGTCGGCTCTTGCGGGAGGTTGACTTGACCCTGGTGAAAACCAAAACAAACTCCCTCGCCTAACAAGGCGCATTGGGTGGCCATGTTTAGCCAAAATAGGTTCTACGGCATTTTGTAAAACTTGGCCCAATGATTCTAATCGGTCATATGCCGCCTCGTCGAGTAAATCTAGCGTCATTATCCCTGCCGCCATGGCTAATGGATTACCAGAGAGTGTACCGGCTTGGTAAACTGGACCAAGTGGCGAGAGTCGTTCCATAACCTCACTTCGAGCACCATAGGCACCAACCGGTAGCCCGCCGCCTATTACCTTACCAAGCGATGTGATATCTGGAGTAATTCCTGACAGGTCTCCATAACTACCATCTTTGAATCTAAAGCCACTAATGACTTCATCAAATATTAACAAAGCACCATACTCATCACATAGCGACCTCAACTTTGCCAAGTACTCATGGCGTTGAACCAGTAAGCCATTGTTAGCAGGCAAAGGCTCAATTACTACTGCAGCAATATCTTCTCCATGTTCTTGGAATAGAAATTCTACTGCATCTTCGTCATCAAGTGGTGCCACTAGTGTAGTGGCAACTGTATCTTTTGGAATACCCGGGCTGCTGGCAATACCAAAGGTAGCAAGTCCACTACCAGAACTAACCATTAGTGAATCTACATGGCCGTGGTAGCAGCCTTCGAATTTAATCAATAAGTCTCTACCAGTATAGCCTCTAGCGAGCCTAACCGCACTCATTACTGCTTCAGTCCCTGAAGAGACAAATCTGACTTTGTCCATGTATGGGAATCGTTGCTTTACTCGCTTAGCCAATTCTATTTCACCGACGTGAGGAGCACCAAAAGAGGTACCATTCTGCATCTTTTGATAGACCATTTCAATTATCTTCGGATGTGAATGACCGTGAACTAGTGGACCCCAAGACTGGACGAAGTCAACTAATTCATTACCATCAACATCTGTGACTATGGCGCCAGAGGCTTTTTCAAAATATATCGGGTTTCCATGCACCGATTTGAAGGCCCTAACTGGTGAATTAACCCCTCCTACCAAGTGGTTTAATGCCTCCTTGTGCAAGGTATCAGAGTTGGTTCTTTGCATTGATTCACCTCAATTGAGCCAGTTTCCAGCCACAGCCTCGCGGGTGTGGTAACTAACTATCACGTCAGCCCCGGCCCTTTTGAAGGAGTGGAATATCTCACGAACCATTTTTGCCCTAGACTGTTCATCTGGAGTTGCGGCCATTACCATCGAATATTCACCGCTGACGTTGTACACAGCAACAGGTCTAGCAACAGCATCAGAAACTTGACGAACTACATCAAGATAAGTTAGTGCTGGTTTTACCATGATTATATCTGCCCCTTCTGCTTCATCACTAACTGCTTCAAGAATCGCCTCGTCATATCCAGAACGGATATCCATCTGATGACTTCCTCGGTCACCAAATGATGGTGCAGAAGATGCTGCATCTCTAAACGGGCCGTAAAATGAGGAAGCATATTTTACTGAATAAGATAAAATCCCTGTATTTGCCAAACCAGCTGATTCAAGAGTTGTTCGAATTGCTTTGACTCTACCATCCATCATATCAGATGCTGAAACATAATCTGCGCCAGCCTCAGCATGCGATTGAGCAATCTTGCATAACTCTGGAATAGTTAGATCGTTGTCAATTTCATGATTGTGGACAATACCGCAGTGACCGTGGTCTGTAGCAGTACATAGGCAAACATCTGTCATCAAAACAATATCTTTGCCGTACTTAGATTTTAACTGTTTAACCGCTTGCTGCAGAGGCATATCTTGACTAGAAGCCTTTGAGGCGGTAGAATCCTTGTCGTGAGAATCAACTACTGGAAATAGCATGTGAGCAGTAATTCCCATAGCCATATCATTAGCGATAGTCGATAGTAATACATCAACTGATTGTCGATTGATACCGGGCATACTGGAAATTTCTTGGTCAACACCGCTTCCAGCAACAACAAAATGTGGTTGAACTAAACAAGAAATAATGCTACGTCCAAAGTTTAAATCACGCCTTGCTGGTGTCCACCGATTAATTCTTGGTCTGATATTCATTTATTCACCCCTTGCTGAGTTCCACCATTTAGCAACAAATTCGGCGGTTGGACCCTGTAAAACTTCGACTTTGGAGTTCGCGAAATCTTGCAGTGATTCTATCTCCTCTTGTGATGCTTTGCCCATACACAGTATATTTTTAGGTATGGGTAGGTCATTTTCGACCCAAGCACGGGCAGAAGATGGAGAAGATAGTAGCAATACATCATTATCAGCAACTGGCATCTTGTCGACTTGCTTAGCTTGATTCTCATAGCCAACCCATGTTTTGACATTGAAACCTAATTCCGCTAGGCCGTCAACAAAAGTTGTCGAGCCGACATTGGAACGTGGTATCATTAGAGTTATGTTGCGCTCAATTTTATGCTTGATAAACTCGGTAAGTTCGACTGAATCTCTCGATTTAGCACAAATTGATACCGTGACACCACGCATGAAACATGCTCTTGCTGTCCCTTCACCAATTGCTAGCCATTGAATACGATTCAAATCATCGTTTGTTTTGGCTACTTCAATAGCACACTTAGCGGCAAATGGTGAGGTCAATACCAGATAAGGCCATTGCGACCGAGAGACGGAATTATCAATAAATTCACTTGGCCAATTATCAGCTTTAGGAATTAATTCGATTACCGGCTGATTCACGACGTTAATTCCGTCATTTTGTAGGATTCTTGCTAATCGATTTGAATTTAATGTTGAAATTAACTTCGGGCCATTGTCAACTTGTCGAGTTGTACTAATCTGGGTATTAGGTAAATTGATTTCCAGTTTGCTCAATGGTCCGTGGTATTTCATGCTGTCAAATTTCAAACCTTGGCAAAATACTTCACGCCAGTTTTGCGGAGAAACTTGTACTGAAACGTTATCGCCATCAACCTTAATCCCAGCCGGATATTGACAACCGCCACCTACCGAGGTCAATATTTCACGCTCTTTACTTACATCGTCTGCAGTTTTTTGGTGATTTAATGCTGTTCTCAAATGGTTGAGCAGGTCTACATCTGAGGCTCGGCAGTGGACGGAAATAGCACCTTGACCTGGTGCAGTAGGCCACTGCTCGTCGCTAATTCTCACTGCACTAAATTCTAGAATCCAATCCTCTAAAGCGCCGATTTCATGTAATCGCAAAAGGCCAATCTCTGCCAAAACTATCGCATCCACTCTGCCTTGGCGTAGTCTCTTCAACCTTGTTTCAACCTGTCCTCTTACAGCTATTGGGATGACATCTGGACGTTGTGATAGAATGAATGATTGTCTTCTTCCTGAAACCGTACCAACTGTCCCTGATTTAGGAATAACTGCTAGTGCTTCAAGTAATGACGAAGTGTGACTTGTTTTGAATAAATCACCTAATGAAAGGTGATCTTTTGATTTGGGGAAAATAAGTAAATCATTGGTACAACCACGTTCAAGATAAGCCAAATTGACGATTTCATCAGAAATTTTTACTGGAACATCTTTGCTAGAGTGCACTGCAATATCGATATTTCCAGCCATCAATTCGTTGTCTACTGCATGAATAAATTGGCCAACTGTTGATGCTAGGTCACCACCAAGAGATTTGTCTCCTTGTGAAGAAATTCCGACAATTTTGGTTTTACAACCATTATCATGTAGTATTTGGCGGACCTTATTGGCCTGCCACATTGCAAGTGTTGAGGTTCTAGTCCCGATTTTTATTTGGGTCAATGTGTAACCTCCGAAAGAGTTGACTTTTCATTGATGCGAATAATCGTCTCAGTCACATCACTAGCCACCCTCTTAAGAAGAGTTGGATTGATTGGTCTATCGGTTGATAACACCATATTGCCTAATTCATCGGTTGCAAAGGGACCGTCTTGATTGCATAGCCAAGTGGCAATCTCTCGAGAAAATGCTTCAAGTTGTGCCGCAGATTCAATAGCATGTTCATACTCCACCCATTGCTTAGATAATGATTCAAGTGTCTGATACATGAATGACCTAAATTTGGCTTGGGTTCTATCAGTCAATGCTGACATGAACCGTTGTTGAATTTCGGTGATCATCAATTCACTTTTTTCTATGGTTGATGAATAATCCCACTCGACGCCCAACTTGTGGGCTATTTTAATCCAATGCACCATTCCCATTAGGTCTTGATTAGCACCAATACCCGTTGAATCAATGGATGGTGGCCAAGAGAAATCCATTATCTTGGCTGGGGCTGTTGTCGGGATTGGATTGCTTGAATTATAACTCGCTACCGTATTGCGGATTGTTGAGATTATCAGCGATGGTTGGTGGTCAAGTTCCTTCCACTGATCAAGCGTCATGATGTTTACTTTAGCCGCTGTCTCTGGGTTACGCTTTGCTGATTCATCTGGAGACCTAGAGATTACGGTGATGTCGGTTTGTCCTAAGTCTAGCAATACCTCTACTGCCTTACAGCCCATCTCGCCAAAGCCTAGCACTACTGAGATTGAATGCGGATTTTTTGACACCACTTCCTCCAAAGCTGTTGTCGCAAGGTTAAGCATTGACTCGGTTGTTTTGTTGAAACCAAATTCTCGCCTAATGACTCTGTTTGCCGAAATAACGTGATCAAAAAAGGAACCGTTGATATCGCTGGTTAAACCATGCTTACGATGCCATGCAACAGAGCCCCTGAATTGTGACATGACCTGTAATTCACCAATCATAAACGAATCTAATCCGCTGCACACCTTGACTAACTGGCGCCAAACATCAATGCCAGTGAAACGATCAAATGGTGCATTGTCAAGAGATGTACTGGCTAGAACGCTGGATTCCAATTCATCACAATCTACTCCAAACCCAACATAAACTACCCTGTTACAAGTGGATAATTCAAACAGGTCAGCTCCAAGATTATCTCGTATTTTCTTGATGAATTCTAATCGTTGTTTCTTTGAAAGACCTTCGGTTGTCAAATATTTGACATGCTCAACATTGTTGGAGTCAAGCTTCATTGAAATCATGCTCACGCTATTGATTAAACTCATTGCGTCAACTCTTTGACCATCAATTTCATGAGTCGGAGATTCGTTGAGGAAACGCGTCAAATCTATATTAGGGTGACCTAAATTAGCCATCTATCTCCCCTCCTAGACCTTGCGCGCAGTCCACCTTTATCAAGGTCGGTCTGATAGGTTCAAATGAATTCAATAACCTCACCTTTTTTTAGTTATTTTAAGGCTGAGATTTGTTACTATTAGTCAGCCGTTTGGTAATTTCTGAAGGCCATACAATATACTGGTAATCACGTAGGTATTTTATGAATACCCAGGCAATCAATGGCAGCATTGAGTAAGTCAAGATTTGTTCTGCATTCCAAGCCCAAGCATCAAACCATCCTTGGCTGTAACCTCCAATTGGCCACATCGGTTTGACACTCCAAACTCCTGAATGCGAAGGTATGTCCAAAAGTAAGTGTGACAAATAACCAACACTGATTAAATTGCTGTATCCAGAACGATAGATTATGGGAGCTAAAACTAGACCTAAGAATAAGAAACTATGACTTAAATTCCACAGCATCCACGACCAATGTTCGGTAACCCACATATTTTCATAGAAGGCTTCAGCGCTTGGAATCCACATGAAACTATCCGTTTTCATGCCCAAATAGAGGTACAATGGTATGTTGGCTAGATCAGGGCTCATCGCCGCCAAAGCCCCTTTAGTGCGCCGGTTTTTGATGTGCTTGGGCGCACACTCACCGATTATTGCACCAACAAGACCGTGAAACAAAAAGTCCATGCAGTTACCCCCTTTAACAGATAATCCCTAATCATTTCGTAAATAAACACATGCATAATTCCACATATCTATCGATTTATTGAAGCCTTGAATATTTCACAAAGTCGACACAATTCATTTTCACTTTCATCTGCGGTCAGTTATCAATCCTTTTTAGGTGAAGGCGCCAGATTAAATCATGCCGATAAAATATCAACCTGCTGTGTTTGACAGGATAATTGATGAACAACAAATAGCGCCCAAAATAGGTGAGTTGTATCAATTATCAGGTAGCGGTTTTGGTGGTAAATCAATGCGGAGTTATGCTGAGGCTTGGGCTGCTATAGCACTACTTAATGGAGAATATGTCCATTGGGTTGATGGCGCATGTCGCTTTAATCCTGCACGGATAATAAAATGCTTACCGAGCAATATTCCTGAAGCTAATAATTTGCTGCATAATTTATTTGTTGGGCGGGGTTTTACCGTCCATCAATTCTCTGCATTAATTGAGAGATTAGCTAGTGAAATAAGTATTACTAAAGCGAAACTAGTGGTCATTGATGGACCTGTAGTGATGCACTTAGATGAACAAGTGAAAGACCGTGAAGCACGCGCATTATTGAAAAAATCCTTGAAGCATCTTGCCCATTGCGCTAGTAAATATCACATCGCAATAATTGTCATCACTTCATCAAAGCCTTACTCAAAACGACATGCTAGTCTGCTGAAAATGATTGAAAATAGTTGCCCTCAACGATTAACCGGCAGAATTGAGGCGCGGGGTAAAACAAGTAGAATGCGCCTACTACACTACCCTAGCGGCACATCTGGATATCGAGAATTTGCAGTCGAACAAGAAACCTTACAGCAGAGTTTCAGTAGAATTTTTCATCAACAAATAATGTTGCAGCATGGCTCTAATGAAGAGATAGAATCGCTCATTGAGTTGTCATAAAATCAAGTAATGTAGTAGTCTTACTGCCTACTTTAATTTCTTCATCAGACCAGCCAAATGGCGCTAGAATGGCCCAAGTTGCCCGAACTGCCAAATCATGATAATACTGATAATCTATTTTCACACCATTGGCCGTAGTAATTTCCTCGAATAAGATTACTCGATTCATCGGATGAGTATTAGCAGGCTTAACGACAACAAATCTAGCTTTGCGCCCGGGTAGTATCTGATGGCCAAGACTGTCAGCGCGCAGTAAGGCAGAATGAGTCATAGTTGAGGTGTTGAACTGATCCAGTGTTTTAGTAACTCGACGAGAGACTACCAAATCAGCCAATTTTACGCCACTATTATTCAACAAATTTAGTTGCTCGTGGAGCATTGCAGAGATGGTATTTGGCACCTTTTTACTAGTCAAATTAATTCCTTGGTCAACACAATCAATTAGAATCTGCAAGGCCATATTTTGTAAATTCTTCACCCATTTACATGTTGAATGTTGTCTTGCTTCAATTCCGCGTAATTTTAACCCCTTCTCACCATATGCCCAATACTTAGTCAGTGAGCCTGCACCATGCATTCGACTTGGTAAGAATCCAATGAAATGATACATGTCCTCAAATTCTAGTGGAATACCTATCTCATGGCTTACACGTTGAGCCAATAGTTGCGCTTGGTGTAATTTCTCGGCTCTGGTTTTGATGGATTTATTCTCAATCCACACACAATCAACGATGGCATGCAATACTGTCCACCCTGCTTGTTCAGCCATTGCAATAGTTTGCAATAATATTTCGCGAGCCCATGCACAGATTGCTTCATGTGCTTCGATTCTACCAAACCGGGCATTTTTGTATCCAGTATAGCCAAAGCAGGTCACTAATAGCCATTTCAATGCATTTTGTTGTTTGTCAAAACGGTCGCCTTTGTGCAAAATTTGAGTTTTTAGTGCGCGACGGCGTTCAATTATTGGCGCTACTACTCGACCGAGAAAACCATGGTCACGGCCGCAAGTATGAGATGACAGTCCCGGTACTGGCAGTGCGCCTGAATTGGTAGAAGGAAATAATCCGGTGCCAATTTGTTCCTCTAAATGACGGCGGCGGAGTTCTTGGATAGCTAATTCAATGTTAAGCGGCAACAGGTTTGATCTAGTTATTACCTCACCTGATGGCTGGCAACAAGCACAATTAAGAGTTTCAGGAGAGATATTACGTGTCGCAATAATACTGGGAAACAGACTGGCAAAGTCAAGTTCAATCACATCAGTATAGAGACCGGGTCTACTATCAAGGTACAGACCACCACGGTCTGCCATCATCAATTCCCAAGCGGTTTTCGTATCCTCTGGACGATTCTTTTTCCACGGCACTAGAATTCCATCTTCCATAGCGATACGCATTTGTATGGCACTAATCACTGAACCTGGAGATAAGCGTGAGATGTCTTGTGGTGATTGCCTTGAATGGCGTGCTAATTCAAACAAGCCAAGTATACCGCCTTCTCTAACAATGAAACTAGCTTGTTGGTCGATGTGTAAACGACCGTGTATTGGAAAATAACTGTCTTTGCGGATTACTTGGCCGTAAGAATGTATAACTCTAGACATTGTTCTTGCCTTTAGCGTGGAGGATTTACGACTGAATGAAAAATCAGTTGCCGACTGTTCGCTGAGTTTTTGCAGCATTGGAAAGTGTAGTGAATCGCCGCCTTGTGTTAGAATAATGTCGGGATTTAATCGAACTATGGCCGATTGTAATTGTTGTAAAAAAGTGGCAGTTGAAGCACCATGGCTAATCTCTTCAGCAGCGGTAATCACACTGTTATCGCCACTAGCGTACAGTATTAATTTCACTTGTTCTAGGTGAGAGTCGATGGTTTCAAAGCCGTCCGATGAGTGATAGTGAAACTCCATTGCTAACTGAGTTAGTTGCGGCCACGCTTGACTTTCATCGATAACAGTAAATTGATGTCCATTCCAATTCACATGTTGAAACGGACCAATGTTGTGTTCGATAAAAAACCGTTGAGCTAAATGGGCATCTACTGAGTATAATGTATGGCGATGAAATTCCCCTCTTGATTCAATATGCTGAGCTAGACGTCTGATGGCACGACTATCAGTCAAGTCGACCTCGAGTACATCGTGCATCTCATATTGATCAAGTGATAATCGTCGGCGAATAAGTCGCATTGAACCAACGCAAAAGCGCTGACTGATTTCTTGATATTCAAGCCAGCTAGCCAAATTAATCAGATGAGTTTTGGTTGCGTGAATATGAATTGACGCACACCATGGTACGATAATTCGCTGCACTCCAACTTTATCGACATACATCCACACATCAATCGAGGTACCATCATCACCTAATTGAGCATCAATAATCCAACCGTTCAAGACATCACTCTTCTGTAATTATTTGGTCAATCTTTCGTTCAAGTTCATCAATGCGTGAATAGCATTCGAGTAACATCGACAATAACATTGGTTTCCAAGAATCATGAGCAGGCATCATCCCACCAGCTGTTCTACGGGTCCTAACGCCATTTTTCAGGCTTCTAAGAGCGCGTTTGTCGGCAGTACTAAGAGCTCGTTCAAAATTATCCAATGCTGATAATTCTGCTTCTATGCGGTTTCGCCATGTTGGTACTGTTCGACCCATTAACCAAAATTGACCGAGCCGGAAGACCATCTTTTCCAAGACCCTGTAGCATGGATTAGTTAAACTAAAAATGAACGGTGGACCGATCAAAAAAGCTTCGATTGTATCGCATATTGCTCATTTGGGGTTGAGCAATTATGATTCCAGATAACAGCAGCAAGTTGCCATAATGCAGATTGAAAAGATGTTGAAAAATTATCTGAACCATCAGCTGTTTGGTCAATAGATGGCTCAACTAATAACTCTTGAATGACGTCTTGTAAGCCATTTAATTGGTCCGAAAAATGACTTTTATTAGCCAACCAAATCCCAATAATTGGCTGTGGTGAATCATCAATGTTCAGGTAAACTTTACTTTCACCATTAACGTCTTTAACCAAGATTTGAGATTCGTTTGCCTCTGAGAGCCCTCTAACTAGATTCTTGGTAAGTTCTGTAATCTCGAAGGTATTCAATTTTTCAGTGATAGACAGTAATCTCTCACTGATATAAGACGGTAAGCGGCTTAGTATTTCTTGACTGAGTTTTGACATTTTCACAGAGGGAGCATTAGGTGATGGTAAAAGATGCACTATGTATCCATTGTCGGACAAAACTCTAGCAACATAACAATCGATTAGAGTGTTGCCACATACTAGAAAAACTCCTTGTTGTGAGTTTAGTGGCCGATTTATTTGTGTTGCATATGCTTCAGTATCAAGCCTAGAGTTATGAGTTTCAAGTTCTCTTTTACGAACTACTCCCATCACTGGCATTGAAGGAAAAAACGGTCGGTCAAACAGTCCGTGGCACCACTGAACACCAGCTATTGAGGATGGATCCCGGCCGTCAAGAGCATATTTGTCATTGTACTTTTGACTCAGCGTTAGGGAATCCTCCAAAGACTTAGTCCATCTGGGAAATGATTTGCCCCAAGTCATCCGCAAATTATTATGCAACTCACCATGTCGTAACAATGATTTTTGACACAAGTTCCACAATAGATTGGGTGAGCGTGCATACTCTAATTCATGACTAGCAACGATTACTGGCCTAGGATCTTGGGCAGTATTGTTCCATGATTCAAGTGCCCAATGAGGCAGATTAGCAGAACTGTATGGATCGGGCTTACTGGCTACATGATGCCAAGCATGTTCCCGGAAAATCAGTAGTTCGTCAAGATATTTATCGGCAGATTTAGTGCCAATTGCTGCAGCCTCTCGAGCCACCTTCATCGGTGATAAAAATCCGTAATGAAAGGCAGCAGACAGCCGTGAAACACCTTCTGGGTCCGCCGCATTATTTCTCCTTCGAGCATATCCGCTTAGATTGTTATCAAGGAATTTTTCCCATTTATTTAACGCAATTATTTCCCCGCCTCGTTGCGACCAGATAGGCAGTACGGTTGGGTCAATGTTACATTCTTGAAGTAATTTTATCCGGTTTTTGTTAACTAAAATATCTCCCTCTATATCAACTGGAGTGAAAGGTAATTTGCCATCATAACTTTGGCTTTCCGCAGTAACTTTTGGCCAACTTTGCTGGACCATTTTCTTGCGCATTCGTTTAGTCGCATCACGGAACTTGAACGGTCTATCGACGGATTTGCCAAAAAGTGGCATCGGTATTACACAATGGCAATCAACTTCGACAACTGGACATTTGGCGTCTTTGCCAACATTAGCCACCCAATGACTCCATGGTGGTAAAGGAAACATATCGGTGACAATGCAGCTAGCTGTTTGACTCAATTCCTTAAGCACCGGTTGACGATTACCACTGCGGGCCAAGTGCAAAACATATCGCAAGCCCATTGCTTGGCAACCCTGGTGTAAGTCAGCAGCCCCATCGAGTAACATGTTGTGATGCCTAAGTGAAGCCCATGGGTACCTTTCGTCTATGGCTTGATAGATTAGTAAAGGTACGTTGTATTGTTGGGCAATTAACCGACCAACATCTATCGCTGGGTTTTCATGGACTCGAAGAGCTGATTTCAACCAAACAATTACTGGACCATCGCCCGTAATATTGGCAACCGTGTTAACCAATATAGAACGGTCTTGCAAGTGGTTTGGTAAATCACTCAGCATAACTCGTGGTGTCACCTATCCAATATATACCGGTGTTTTTGTCAATAATCATCTGTTGTGGAACACAACGCAACTATTTATGCAATTAGTAAAACCTTGCCATATGACAAACAGTCTAATTTCTGTTCATGACCGCCTCCTTGGCAAGTCTGCAGAAGCCTATATTAGACAGATTAGTTTGATTTCAGCCATTATTGGCTTGATTTTCCATTTACTAATGTGGATTGCTTACCAGACCGAAATAATCAGCGTAAGCGCAGGTTCTGCCAGCCTCTTAGATTCACCACTGGACGCTCTATATACCCCGTTTTCCATTTTGCTAGCCTATGAAGTGTACCAGCTAATCAGAGCAATACCAGAATCGTTCTCCACGGCTGTTGGAAAACAATTTGAAATCGTTACCCTACTTGTGGTGCGCGATATTTTCAAGCGATTGTCAGAGATTGAATTTAATGGTGATTGGACCGTTGATTCCGAATTAAAATTAGTGGTCATCGAGTGTTTTACTTTTCTGACATTATTTACCACTTCATTGATTTATCGGGCCAATAGTTCAACTGAGGCAAAGGATGATACAACGAATATCGAGTTGTCTAACTTCGTTTCCAATAAACAAAAAATAGCATTGTTCTTGTTGGCCACGTATGCACTTATTGCTGCATTTTCCTTCACCAACTGGGCTATTTCAGTAAGTGAAGGAGATGGTTCGGTGACTCGAGAAATATTCTTCCTTGACTTTTTCACGGTACTTATTCTGGCTGATATTCTGATTTTACTGATCTCTTACGGGTACTCAACCGACTTTACCAACCTAGCAAGAAATACTGGATTCATCCTCTCTACGGTGGTATTGAGAGTGGCCATTGGAGCAGGAGGCTTGTCTTCGATGATTCTGTTTGTCCTTGGTGGAATACTTGGCACAACTGTGCTAATAATCAGTTTACGGTTCCACGAATTCCATATCGATGAAATCGACGTTACTGCTGAGTGATGTCTGACATTACTAGCCTTACTGTTGCTTTGGCTAGCCATCAATATGCTAACTGTGGCAGTAATTGTTGCCATTATTGCTTGTGTAAGTCAAGCAGCAAAAGATGTCAAATGGTCTGCTACGACCTTGGAGTTACTGATACTGGGAATAGTGTATGCTCTGGTTCCACCGCTACTCGGCTTTGCGATATACTTCTGTCTAGTTCACTCAGCAAGACACTTTGGGCGAATTTTATCGACAATCAAAGCCACTGTTGATTTTTCTAATATCAAAAATCAGGCGATTTTGTTTACCACAATAAGTTGGATTGCCGCGGGAATCGCCTTCTGGATGTTTGCTGATTTTGCTGACCCTGGACCAACCGTGTTGCGTATCACTTTCATTGGACTAGCTGCCCTTACTGTGCCGCATATGTTACTTATTGATGGGGTAATGAAATCAAAACAAGTCTCTATAACCTAACCTCCAAGATAATAAGCATGGACCTGTATGATATATCCTTCTTTTTCTCCACTATGTGGGTTGGACCTTTTTGGTTTGCTATGCTAGTATTTCCTGACCATGAAATAACCAAAAAAGCCCTCAAAGGGCCATGGTTCTTCCTCGGCCCACTTATCGTTTGGTGGTTAGTTACCATCGCCAATCCACAAGCTATGGTCGACTTAGCAAAGGATATGGCAAAGCCAGACAGCATCCTAGACGGCCTAGCGGCAATAATGGGCAGCAGGCCCGGAGCGGCTGCAGCATGGGCTCACATGGTTGCCGGAGATATTTTTGTTACCAAGTGGATTTGGCAGCGCTGCTTGAGCAATAGCGCTCCCCGCTGGATTGCGGCAACATCGGTATTCTTTGGTGTAATGTTGATGCCTGTTGGACTACTAATGTGCGCCTTGCTGGTTCGTGGAGATGGCAACGTTACAAAAGACACAACTACTGCTTAACCATTAGGTCTCCATTCTACTCACAACATAGGCCATTGAGTCTTGTATCTTGACAAAACGCAGTTGAGATTACTAATTATGTAGGCCTAATATTGATATGAAACATCTCGTTGAGTCAGCCATGCGCCCAATTGTTTCTCTATTAATAGTGATAAATATCTTCATGGCTGGATGTATTGGCCTTGGAAACTTTGAAGAGTGGGAAGAGAATATTTATCCAATGTATGGGATGACTGGCTGGGAGATGGTTCATCACTTTGAGAAGGATGAAAACAATCAAACTACTGAAACTTTGACTGAATTAGAAATCGAATATAATCCTGAATCAGCGGTTGACGCTGAATTTGTTGAATTCTGGCTAATACCTGGTGATAATTCAGAACGGCTTAGTATTGACCCAAAACAAGGCAATACAATTCCATACATGTACAGCGGCTATGGCGCATTTATGGCTGAATTTGGCGTAATCGATTCGCTAGGCAATGAAGATACTATACCACGGACAAAATATGACTGGCCAGCAGTAATCCGTTCAGCTCAATTCTACCTCAACCAAACTCAAGCCAGCGAACCAGCAGACCTGTTTGTCGACGCACCTAATCCAAATTCAGTTGGTTCACCTGAAAGAATAATTGTTGAGTCGACAATCGGTAATTCATTCGCTTTACCACTTACCTCAGAGCCGACTGACATCACTTGGAGCTTAATTGATCCAGAAGGCAACGTACTAGAAACTCATACCGAGACTATTGATGTGGGTGATGAATATACCTGGGAATTCTATCTTGAATCTCCGATGAGAGGTGATTGGCAACTTACCATTGACAGTTCGGCAGAGGTTAATATCAACCAAACTACGGAGATAAGAATGGGCTATTCAGGGTTCATGTATGACTATGAAGGATGATTGAAGATAAGTGAATTAGGACAACAAAATATTACTAATGCCAACTTAACTTCACTCACAATTTCCCTTATTACCCTTCAGTTTTCAAACTGATTCCATTCTTGTTCGGGAGAATATCGGTAATACCAACTTCCAGAACCTTCTGGCCACTCAAGCCAGTATGTTCCTTTGTCGTCCAATTGTCCTAGTGTACTTGGTGATGCTGCTGGTTGATTCTGCTCATCTTCAGTTCCACTCATAGCTAGCTTTTCATCAAGAAGTTTAGTTCGCTCACCGGTATTGATGACCTCTGATAGACCAAAATAGGCATCATTGTGAGCAATTTGATACAATTCATTTGGTGTTGAAGTTTGTAATTCTGCAATCAATATTAGTAACTTTTCACGGGTCTCTTTCTTGATTTGATTATTGGTAAATCGAGCAGTAATGTCACCCTTCAAG